>Ga0194133_10001118_pt1 | contig 50022 bp, 47 predicted proteins | sample TA2KigOf40mmetaG_FD_155448 | JGI IMG/M metagenome (GOLD analysis project Ga0194133, IMG submission 155448) | Freshwater microbial communities from Lake Tanganyika, Tanzania - TA2015055 Kigoma Offshore 40m | ecosystem: Environmental > Aquatic > Freshwater > Lake | place: Tanzania: Lake...
TTTCATCATATAGTATGAACAGCTGATTTGTAGAATTGATTTTTAAGTTCAGCTTTTAACGAAAGGAATTCTTGAACACATTCCCGGTCTAAAAATGGATATCTGCCCTCAATACCATTAGCACCAGCAACCATTTCTTCTTTCATTAAGTATACTTCTTGAGTTTGTCTATAAAAACTTTTCCATTTTTTATCATTATCAAAGCTGTATGTAGGAAAAATCTCTTCTAAGTTTTTAGGGAAAACTCCATTAAAATAGCTACATTTACTTAATGGTCTTCCATTAATAGAATAGTCACTCATAATTTCATCGCAGCCGCTACCACTTAAATAAACGCGACATCCATGTTCTATTTTTGATAATTCGCATATATAATTTAAACCTGTTGATGCTGGGTCTTCATGAACATCATAATGTAATATACTGTTATCATTTGTTGTAAATTGTAATTTAAAATTTTCTGAATTAACCAATAATCTATCATAATGTTTTTTGTATGTTGGCCTATCAAATGATAAAAGTTTAGGAATGCAATTATCTCGAATAAGATTTAACCGTTTTTCTAAAGTATCCATTTTTTCACAATCTATTATTGTATAACTATAGAATTTTTTATTATGACGATTTAGTGCGCAAGCAATAGCGCCACTATCATAACCACTACTTAAACAAATATAAACAGGATATTTTTGACTATATCGTTTTAAAACTGCTTTTTCAAACGAAATACACCAATCATCATAATTATCTTTATATTGATTTAAATTAAAATTATAGACTTGTTTTAAATTTATGGGTTCAAGAGTTGAAATAGAAAATGTTAAAACCAAATTTGCAGTCATTTTTTCTTGATGATTAAAACCCATTAGTTTAAGCGGGGTAGAGTAGCTACTTATGCCTAACTGTCCATTTTCTATAGAATAATAAAGAGGTTTAGTAGCAAATGTGTCGGTGCTCATAAAGAATTTATCAATATTGAAATCAAATATAATAAGTGCATATTCTCCATCAATCATATGAAATACTTTTTCTCCATATTTTTGATAGAGTGGTAGTATGCATTCTCCATCACTTTTAAATGTAGTATTTATTTCCGCTTCAAAAGATTTATAGTTGTAGATTTCGCCATTGTAGATAGCAACAATTGATTTATCATCTGATATAAAAGGTTGTGGAATGATATCTCCTGTGATATTTAGTAAGTTATGTAAGAAAAATATATTTTGTATAGAACTTATATTGGTAAGGTCAGGTCCGCGCATTTGAAGAATTCTATTTATAGTAGCAAGGTCTAGTTTGCTAAAATCAATAGATGATATCAAGAAGGAGCACATGTATATTAATAATATATTAATAATATATTAGTAATATTGTTATATAATTTTTAAAAAGTATTTATTTGTAAATTCAGTATTAATATAGATTTGTTGATAATAAAATATATATAAAAATAGCAAAATAATAATTAAATATATGATTAATACAGACAATTTAAAAGATATTATTGATGAATTTGTTAAAATTTATGAAATTCGTCCTATAAAAAATAACCCCTATGGAACTGAGACTCCTCACCTTTTCTGGCTATACTATATCTTAAAGACATTTAAACCTAAATTTATTATTGAAAGTGGGGTTTATCAAGGTTTATCTACATGGATTATAGAGCAGGCATGTCCGAATGCAACTATAATTTCTATAGATATTGATTGGAGTAATTTAAAATATAAAAGTGAAAAAGTAAATTATACAAGTATTGATTTTAATGATATTAATTGGATTGATATGTTAGGTGAGGCTAATTGTAGTCAGACTTTTGCTTTTATCGATGACCATCAAGATAATTATAAAAGATTATTACATGCTCATAATAATAAAATAGGTTATATGATTTTTGAAGATAATTATCCTACAACACAAGGTGACGTTCTTTCCTTAAAAAAGATATTAATGAATAACAAATATATTATAGATTTAAATGGTCAAAGAACTTGGCATACTATACCATTGGAATATAAAGATATTGTTAAGAATAAATGTGATTATTTTGAATGTCCTCCAGTATATTTAGATATAGATACAACTCGTTGGAATGATAAATTTGAAGAACATGAATGCAAACCAGCTTTATATAAAAGTGTGGATTTTCCTTCTCTTGAAATATTTAAGAAAGAACAACTAAAATATGGATTTATTGCATTATGTAAATTGAAATATGTATAATTTTTATATTTGTCTGGTTTTTATTAAGAAATTAGATATATAAATAATACTTTATTAATAGCTTTTTATTTTATTAATAAAGTAATTTATGTAATATTAATTAGGTTATGGACAAATATATATTTCATAGTGATAAAGTCTGGTCCTTTTAATTATAGTAATATATTATTAGTAAATAAATATAATTTATTAAAATGAATAGATGATAATAAGAAAGAAAACATTTATATTTACAGATTTATTTGTATTTTTTATTATCATATAAAGATACTTTTTAATATTTATAATATATTTAATGAGTGATAATCATAAAGCTGGTATAATTTTACCCTATCGAGATAGAGAATATCATTTAAAAATTTTTATTCCAAAAATAGTTGATATTTTAAAACATCGAAATCTGGATTATAAAATTTTTGTAATTGAACAAGAAGCAGGAAAGCCATTTAATCGAGGAAAGCTGTTGAACATTGGAACCATTTATTCAATAATGAATGGTTGTGATTATTTGGTGTATCATGATGTAGATACAATTCCTGTGTCTAATGATATTTTTTATGATTTTCCTGGAGAAAAAATAAATCATATTTTTGGTTATACAGAATCTGTTGGAGGGGTTACATCAATACCCATAACACTAATTGAAAGAATAAATGGATATTATAATAATTTTTGGGGTTGGGGTTTTGAAGATATGGATTTAAAGTTTAAGTTAGAAATGAGTGGATTACATATTGATGAAACAGAAGGTATTTTTTCAGATATGAATATAGATAAAAATAAATCAGTTGAAGAAAGAAAGTTTTTATTTTTAAACAATTTTGATACAAATATTCGTGTAGATCTTGCGGGGGAAAAAAATGAGGAAGAAACAAATAGGAAGAAGTATTATTGTGAGCTAAATAAAAGGCAATATGAACAGAATAAAATTATATATAATAAAACAGGGTCATTTCATGATGGCTTATCTACAACCGATTTTAAAGTAAATTTTAAAAAGGATTGTAAAGATTATACACTGATTAATGTTAGTATTTAAATTTTATTTCCAAATATTATTATAATATTCTTTATCGTAATTCATAAAACAGTCAGTATAATCCACCATTCTTTGTTCTATATTACTAAATTCAGGTTTTTGAATAATATTTGTTGGTATAATTAAATACCAATTATCTTTTTTTTGTAATATTTTCCAATATTGGTCTAGAGCATATATAGCATGTTTAGATGTATCTTGTGACAATTGTATAACTGCTGTTTCCCAAATATTAATTAATGTATCATAATAGTGTCTTCGCACTATATAACAATTAGCACATTGTGCATTTTTTACTTTGATATAATAGTTAGATGTTTTTTCAAAGGGTCTATAATTATTGGCACTTAAAAGTAACACATCCCAATCTAAGTTATCTTTTAAAAATTGGTTTATTGATTTTTTTACTTCGTCTGCGTTTAAAATTAGATTATCATCTTCACAAACTAACACATATTCATGATTTTTTAATTTTGCCATTTGTAAAATACAAAGATGACTTAAACTGGCACCAATCGCTCCTTGGTCATGACGAACAGCACTAAATCGTAATGGTTTAATATCTAATTTACCTAATTCACTCATGCTATCGTTTAGTCTTTGAACTTTATCATCAAGATTAATTAAATAACAATTTTCAAATAATTTATCCATATTATATGAATATATAAATATATTATTACTTATATTTATATATTAAAATGATTATAACTGCAAAATATGCTGGTGGATTAGGTAATCAATTATTTCAAATATTTAATATGATTTCTCTTTCTATTGATCATAAAGCCGAGTTCTATTTACTAAATAAGACATATAGTGATAGTGTATGTTATAACAGATTAGTTTATTGGGACAATTTATTTTACTCTTTAAAAAATATTTTGAAAAATGAAAACTTTTTTAATAAAATAATTTTTTTTACATACAGTGAAAAAAATTTTAGTTACAATAAAATAACTTTATCCGAAAATAATAATATAATTTTAGAAGGATATTTTCAAAGTTATAAATATTTTATTCATAATTATAATATCATTATTGATTTATTAAATTTTAATAAAATACAACAGGAACTTTTAAATAAACATATTTCAAAATACAACTTTAATAATTTAAATTCGATACATTTTCGGTTAGGTGATTATAAAAATTTACATGACTGTCACCCAATTATTGATATTGAATATTATATATTATCTATTAAATATATTATAGAAAAAACTAAAGTTATTAATTTTCTAATATTTTATGAAAATGATGATTATGATATTATAGTAAAGAATTGTAATTTAATAAAAAATTTAGTCAGTGAATTTAATTACAATTTAATAGACACAAATATTCCAGATTATGAACAGATGTTTTGTATGAGTTTGTGTCAGAATAATATTATAGCCAACAGTTCATTTAGTTGGTGGGGTGCTTTTTTAAATAAAAACAAAAATAAAACGATAATGTATCCATCAAAATGGTTTGGACCAAAAATAAATGTAGATAAAATGGAAGATATGTTTCCTGAAAGTTGGATAAAAATTTAGGTATAAATTATTAATAAGCAAGTTTAATAAATTGATGACGTAATTATTCAAAAAAAAGATATAATAATTGTTGTTTATTCGTTAAAAATTTAAATTTAATATATATATATAATTGTATAATTATATAATGCCCAGTTTTGATTTAGAATTTTTAAATATGTTACAAGATGACTATACGAAATATATAAATTTTATAGAAACTGGAACGTACTATGGTAACACCATTTTTTCTATGGAACCATATTTTCAAAAATTGTATACAATAGAAATCAAAAAAGAGTTTTATGATAATGTGAAAAACAATTATTCTGGAAATAAAATAAATTTTTATTTAGGGGATAATTCTTATGTTTTAAATGAATTATTACCTAACATTCAAGGTAAATCAATTATATTTTTAGATGGGCACTGGAGTGCAGGTAATACAGGCAAAGGTGATAAAGATTGCCCATTATATGAAGAATTAAATAATATAATTCTCTACCATAAAGATGAAGCAATAATAATTATTGATGATGTCCGATTATTTGGAAAAGGTCCAAATAGAGGAAATGAAATATGTAATTGGGAAGATATTAATATTGATAATATTATTAAAATAGTAGTAAAAAGAATAGAAAATACATATTTTCTACCATCGAGTATATCAGATAATGACAGACTTATAATTCATATTTCCAAAAAAATGGATTTTTAAATTCATTGATAAATTTGTTCTTGCATTGAAATTACAAATATGTTTAACTAGTATATCTTTAAACATATTTCACTAGTTTATATAAATGAATATTAACCCTTACCGCGTAAGACAAATTTATAATATTATTATAGAAATTTATAATATTATTATAGAAATTTATGAAACCTCATGTATAGACAAAACATTATAAGTATTAATACAAAAACGAGAAATATGTATGACTATGTTAGAGTTAAAAATACACGTACTTATTACAATCATTACCTGTGTTTGGGACTTCTGGTTCATCGTGCATATTAAATCCAAAATTATATAATGGAATAAAATTCCAAGCAATAAAACCATGTGATACTTTTGGAAATAAATTTTTAATGTAATGATTTTGATTTTCTTTTGATAATTCACTAAAACAATAATTACTTATTAAAAACATAGAATTACAATTGATATGTTCGCCATAAGTAAATGCATTTATAAATTCAATTTGTAATGAAGGTTCAACAATATTTAAGTATATTTTTTGAAAATCAATAATATTTGGTAAATCACAAATCTTGTATGATTTTATGTTAACTTCATATTTTTGAGCAAAATGATGTATTGCTATACAAAGACCACCATATCCTCCTCCTAATTCTATTATTTCGGTTTGATGCTTATTTGTTATCTGTTCGATTGCCTTCATATGTGTAAGAATTAAATGTGAATGATAAATATATCTTAAACTTGTAGGTGAAACTGAAAAATCTGGTAAATACTCATCATATACTACTTTGTTAGGTTCTCCTATGGAATCATTTTTATTACAGAATTCTTTAATTTCGTCTTTTGTTATCTTTGTTTTTGATAATATTTCTTTAATATATCCATAACCGTGACTATATGACACATGTTCAAGCATATATGTATATTTAGGATTTTGTTTAAAATTTGCTAAGTTCTTTGTTTCACACAACGTTTTAACATAATCGGAATATTGAGTATAATGAGAATCCATTTAATATATATATAAAAAGATTTATTTTTATATATAAACTTACTAATTTCTTGAGAATGCTCAATACCAATCATATAAATTATTCTATTTTTTTAATTAAATTCTTTAGGATAATTCATTAAACAATTTCTACTATTTGACCATTTGCATTATTTATTAAATCCTTTCTCAATTTCAATATCTTCATGCCCTAAACGAAATGTAGAAAATAAAAATGTCTTTTGTTTAGGTAATCTGCAAAAATTAAAAATAGGTAAATTATAAGGTTTGTCCGATAAATTAATTAATAGAATAAAATTATAATTTTTATTAGCAAACATTGTTAATGTTCTATTTAATAAATTAAGGTAACCATCTATTCGAGGTTTATCACTCCAATTCCATTTTTCATGTTTATAGTTTTCTATTTTACCATTTTTAATTATAATATTTAACATTCTATGAATGAATTTATAAATTTCTTCTAAATAATGTGAATGAATTTTATCATATTAATTAATATTATTATTTGCTAAGTGCATAAATATTTCATTTACAGTTTCCATTATTTATATAAATATTTAAAATTTATAACTATATAAATAACTATATAATATGCTTATTGGTATCATAGGAAATGGATTTGTAGGGAAGGCCACTAAATTACTTAAATCACCCTCCATCAATATACTTGTGCACGATATTCGTCCAGAGGCATGTGAACCCCCTGGTACTACTTTAGAAGATCTAGAAAAATGCGATCTCGTCTTTTACTGCTTACCAACACCCATGAATCATCACGGAAAATGCTACACGAAATTATTGGAAGATGCTATACCAAAATTACAGAATCCTTTTAAAGTTATTCGCAGCACTGTTCCCGTTGGATTTTCTCAAAGTCAAAACTGTTTTTTTATGCCCGAATTCTTAACAGAAGCTAATTGGCATGATGATTTTATTCATTCAACGCATTGGGTATTTGGTTTGCTAAAAGGCGAACAAAATAAAACCTTAAATTATGAATTCACTAACAAAATAGAAAAATTATTTAATACAAGTGCAAATGAAGGACTAATTGTAAGTAATAAAACATGTTTTATATCAAATAACGAAGCAGAAATGCTTAAATTAGTTAAAAATTGCTACCTTTCTGCAAAAGTAGGTATTATGAACGAGATATATGATTTATGTATATCAAAAGATGTAAACTACAACAATGTAAAAAAATTTTTACTTCTTGACCCAAGAATTGGTTCTACTCATATGAATGTTCCAGGATATGGAGGATTGCGCGGATTTGGTGGAACATGTTTTCCAAAAGATACACATAGTCTCTATACACAATTTCAAGAAGCTAGTGTTCCTTCTATCATTTTTCAAAGTATTTTAGATAGAAATGATAATATAGACCGCCCTCAACGTGAATGGATAAATAATTTATGGCGTTCGACAATTCCTGCAAATAAACCAATTTCATTAGTAACTGGAGGTGTTAGCTTCTTAGGTAGCAATCTATGCCAACGCTTATTACAAGAAGGTCATATTGTAATATGTCTAGACAATTTACAAACTGGCAATAAAAAAAATATTGAAGAATTTCTAACAAACCCCGATTTCTTATTTAAATACGCCGATATTACTAATAAACAATATTTTCCACATATTGATTACATCTGGCACTTAGCTTGTCTAGCCAGTCCACCTAAATATCAAGAAGATGGGTATAAAACACTTCAAACAAGTATTTTGGGAACAATGAATATGTTAGAATTAGCTCGAGTTCATAATTGTTCATTATTATTTAGCAGCACAAGTGAGGTTTATGGCGACCCTGTTGAACATCCACAAAGAGAATCCTATTGGGGAAACGTTAATCCAGTTGGACCACGTAGCTGCTATGATGAAGGAAAACGTTGTGCCGAAACACTAATCTATGAATATAGAAAAAAACATAATCATTTAGCGGATAAACTTAAAATTGTACGTATTTTTAACACATATGGACCTAACATGGATATAAATGATGGTCGTGTTATTACAAATTATATTAAATGTTATCTAGAATCCAGACCAATAACGGTTTATGGAGATGGTAGTCAAACACGTAGTTTTTGCTATGTGGAAGATATGATAGATGGGTTTTTAAAAATGATGGACTCAAATGAAGTAGGTCCTATTAATCTTGGCAATCCCAATACTGAATTTACGATGATACAATTAAAAGAAGAATTAGAAATTATTACTAACAATAAATTAGATGTTGTATATGAACCACTTCCAATAAATGACCCTCGTCAAAGAAAACCAGATATTACATTAGCCAGAGAAAAGTTACATTGGGAACCTAAAATAAATTTATTAGAAGGATTAAAAAAAACATTAGAATATTTTAAAAAAACTTTTGATGAATAAATAAATATTATCTTCAACATCAGTTTGTTTTTGGCATTTAATTTTTATTTAGTGATTCTTTTAACCTTACATATGACCGACAGCAATATTTATCCAAAGAACCTAGATATATATCCCCATTTTTAATTTGTCTTGATGTAGGTAATGGGCTAGTTGTAATTTTAGTCACTAATATTTTTTTATTACATTTATACCAATATGTATATGGTGGACTAGGATATACTTTTCTACGATATACATGTTCTGTCTGATTAGATACTCTTAATTGTTGTAGTGCCTCCGAATACCAACCATAATAGATTACACTATCATCGGATTTATTTGTAGTATCTATATACACTTCATTCATTTTTATTAACTATTTAATTAAATATTTACACTAAAATTAAATATCAAATTTATATTTTATTAATACCTATATAATACCTATATAATAATATTTAATAATAGTAATCTGGAGTCCAATTTTCACTATGGTATTTCTTTAGTTGTTCATAATCTAATTTATATAATTCATCAATAAATAATAAAGCTTCTGTAGAAATAAGTTGATTTGATGGAAGTTGACTACTATATCCATAATTAGTTTTATATTTGTATAGGATATCGCCCAATTCTCTATACTTTTGACTATATCTTGTTAAATTTAATTTTAATTCAAGAGGAATACAATCTTCTAATTTTATTTCTCTATGGTTTCCTATTTTATCGGATAATATTAAATTACTCATTATATATTATTAATGTTGAATTTTAATTAATAATATTTAATTGATTTGATATACCTTTTTTTATTTGTAGGTTAACCCTCTCTTTACTATTTTGTAACCATAAATTACTAAATTTATATGCGTATTTTGCCAAGGAAATTCATATTATCAATTTGTCTTCGTTTTAATAAATATTGTTGTATTATTTGATCAATATATTTTGCCAATACAACACTTCGTTTTTATCTCTTTTTAAATAGTATATAACAAATATTAACGAAACGTGATTATATTTCTTGATAAAAATCCAAAACTTCTGGATCTGTAATAAAACTAGACTTTAAAACACTATTAACCCTGACAGATTTAAGGTTTTTAGCACGAGATATAGCAGTGTATGCTTGACCTGACGCAAATATATTATGACCAATATCAATTTCAATCGCATCTAATGTCATACCCTGCGATTTATGAATAGTAAGCGCATAAGCTAACTTTAAAGGCATAAATGACAATGCTATATCTGGATCTTCAACAAGCGTATTTTTATAATAGCCGACTTCATAATGACTGCCATTAACTAATTTAATAACAACGCTTTTAGGTTTTACCTCAACTACTACACCTCGTGTTCCATTAACAATACCTGATTTTTGGTCTATATTGGCAGTCACCAAAACCTGTGCGTTTACACATAATTCAATAAATTCTGGAATATTTAGTGAATTTGCCCAATTTACAATTTTGGGTTTATCACTTGAAGTGCCATGATTAATATAACTATATCGTTTTGTTTCTACACCAGTGCTCAAAAGTTTAAGATATTCAACACGATTAATTGTATCAACATCAACATTTTTTGAATATAAAATCGTAGGTATAACACCATTAAAATCAGTATCTATTAGTGATTTTAGTCGCGTTAATATAGTATCATCACATCTACCATAACGCAATTTAGAAAGAATCTCTTGAAATTCAGTATCTCCATCTTGCCTTATTTGTTCGTGTAATTTTATGACTTTTAAATTAAGTCTTGACCATTCTGTTGCTTTAAAACAATAATCACCAACTACTGGTTCTAATTGACAAAAATCACCTGTGAGTATTAATTGAATACCGCCAAAAGGTTTATCTGTTTTGCGTAATAGACATAAATAACGAGATATTTTATCAAATAATTCAGCATCCAACATAGAAATTTCATCTATAATAAGAGTATCAATCTCCCTCAATTTTTTAGCAACATGACTAAGTTTATATCTAACAAACTTAAATATATCTTCAGCACTATCTTTAGCTAAACCTATACCTAAATACGAATGAAGAGTTTTTCCTCCAATTAGGATTGCTGAATTACCAGTTGTTGAAGTTACACCAAACTTTCTATCGTTTTGAGTTAGACTACTAATAATTTTACGAAGAGTTACAGATTTACCCGTTCCAGCAGGACCAGTAATAAATACATTTTCACCACTCATAAAAGCATCAACAGCCGATTCCTGTTCTGTGTTTAGAACTATTGAACAATCACTTACTGGTTTTTCTTCATTAGAATCTATTGACTTTAATTTTGGAGAAGCCTTTCGTTGTTTTTTAACATCTAAAATATCTTCTGGTCTAGGATCAAATATCTTATGAAGAACAGTTCTCTTGTCATTTTTTATCAGTGTCTGTTTTTTACTAGATTTATAATCTACATAATTATGTATAGGTTGTCCTACAATTTTACAAGCTTCTAAAATATCCTTATTCATTACTTCTATTAAAAAATCGGCTATCCCTAATAATTTAAGACTAACACCACCATAAGTGCGATTATGTATTTTTGTTATATCATTAACACTTAATCCTTTATCAATTTCACCTAATAATTGTTTAATTTCATCATCACTCCAACGTGAACCAGTTTTATCTATTTTTTCAAGAGTGTCAATTGACATAATATTAATTAAAAAATAAATAATAAAAACATATATCAATTTTTATTAAATACTCATTATATAATAAAAATTTATATTATTTGGTTGATAATAACATATACACACTGATAAAATATATTTTATGATTATATTATATTGTTAAAATAAATTCATGAATTGAGATAATGAAAAATTATACTTTAATTCAAGGTGAATCTAATTTAAATCGTCATAATACAGGATCACCCTATAAGACATTTGTTAATTTATAATAGAGGTATTATACTAAAATCTTCACGATTTACACCTTTAATTTTATAACCATCAAATGAATTTACATCTTATTCCCTAATAAATCGTCAATTTCTTCGCTTTGATTACGTCAATCTTTATCAACATCTAATACAGAATCGTTATAATCTAGATATCATAACGATCATTTAGAATAAAATTAATATCTTTTATCTATTCAGCTATACCGTTTTCTACAATATAGAATGGTCGTGTTTTAGAACCAGAACAATACACATTTGTCTGTTTTTTATTGTAAATAATATTTAATCTTAATATCAATTTTATATATTAAATGTTTCAAATGCAAAAAGGTGATATAAATATATGCTTATATATATATATATAAAATGTTAGATGTTGATAAAATTTATGGTAATAGCTCATCATATCTAGACAATTATTGGAAAAATAATTTATATATAGATCAATCTTACTGTAAAATAAATATAGAAGATAATAAACAAAAAATAAATAAAATAATTGAAAATGAACATCGTATTAATCTTGAAAAAAGAAATTATAATAATTCTCAATATTCAAGTAATAGGCTGAATAATAAATTTGGTGATAATAATCATAGAATACAATATATAGATATAGGAATGTGCAATAAGCAAGATACATATAAATATAGAAAATTTCAAAAATATTCTGAACCTAAAATAAAAAGAGAAAATAATAATTTATCTCATAATTGTAGAATTAATGAATATAATCAGAGAGAAAGAAAAATACTTTTAGATGCGTTCTCAAAACCCAAATTATTAAATAATTAATTTTATAATAATGTATAAATAAATTGCCAGATATAAAAATAAATAATAATCATTTTTAGAATAGTTATTATTTATCTTCTTAAATTAGAAATTGTATTTCTAATAGCATTTCCAGCTCGGAATCCTAAATCATTATTATGATTACTAGGACTAGACATATTAAGACCATTTGGACCACTAATTGTATTTACAATTTTTTCTGTTGTAGAACCAGGTCTGCCTTGATTAAAAATTTTTATGCCATTACTAATTGTGCCGCGCATAGTTTTGTTATATAATAATATAAGTAAAAAAATTTTAAATATATATCAATTTTTTTTATATTTGCTATTTTTGGTTTTGACTTATTTTTATGATTGATATACAAATCATTTTTTATTAATAAATACTTTTATTTTATCATACATTAATAATTTTTTTTTTAATTTCAGCAATAGCTTTACCTGGGTTAAGTCCTTTTGGACAAGTTCTTGTGCAATTCATAATCGTGTGGCATCTATATAATTTAAAATCATCATTTAATGAGTCTAATCTTTTTTTAGTTGAATTATCTCTTGAATCAATAATCCAACGATATGCTTGCATTAAAACAGCTGGACCTAAATATTTATCACCATTCCACCAATAAGATGGACAAGATGTAGAACAACAAGCACAAAGAATACATTCATATAAACCATCTAATTTAGCTCTATCTGTTTTTGATTGAAAAAATTCTTTATCTGAATTTTTTTGAGTAATCAACCATGGTTTTATACTTTTATATTGATTATAAAAATTATTTAAATCAGGAACTAAATCTTTGATAATTTGCATATGAGGTAAAGGATATATAACTGTTTTAGTCTTAGTATTATCAATTTTTGAAAGACACGCCAATGTATTTACACCATCAATATTCATAGCACATGAACCGCAAATTCCCTCTCTACAAGAACGACGAAATGTAAGAGTAGAATCTTGCTCATTTTTTATCTTTACTAAAGCATCTAGCACCATTGGACCGCATGTTTTTAAATCAATAGAGTATATTTGTGTATGGGGTTTTGAATTATCTTTTTCAGGGTTGAATCTATATATCTGAAATAATTTTGTATTTTTTAATGAGCTAAAATTTCTTGAAACTAAATTTCGTAAATTAAACATGATTATATTATAATATATTATTAAAAAAAATCAATTTTTTATATTTACTATGAATATAATGAAATATGTAATTGTGGGTGGTGGAATAGGCGGTTTATACGCTGCATTAACACTAATAGATACACATAAAATAAAACCAGATGAAATTGTAGTATATGAAAAAAGTCATCGTTGGGGAAGACGTGTTTATACATTAGAAAAAGATGGAATTAAATATGAAAGTGCAGCAGGTCGTTTTTCTAAAGATCATAAATTATTACTCCAACTTATAAAAAGATATAACCTGACAGATAAATTGATACAATTATCAAATAAAACTCAAAATAGACAAATACTTAATGAAAAAATGATGATACCAACTAATTTAGAGCCATATTTTAATAAGCTCTTTTCTATTCAACAAAATAGAGAAATACTTATGGGTAAATCACTATTTGATGTAGCAACTGAAATGTTTGGAATAGAAATCGCCAATCTATTAAAAAGCGCTCATGGATATGACGATGACTTTAAAATAGTTGCTGCTTATGATAATCTTAAATTAGCAAATTCAATGAATAATGATATTTATTATGTTATGAATGGTGGATTAGAGCAATTAATTGATAATATAGTAAATGAACTTAAGTCTAAAGGTGTAAAATTACAATTAAGCACTAAAGTTATTAAATGGAGTAATCAAGATGAAAATCATATGATTGTTACTACTACTGATTTTAAAGGATTAGAAAGAGGAATTAGATGCGAAAAAATTATTTTAGCACTTGATAAATGGGGTTTACTTCAATTAAAACAATTAGAACCTATTTATAATTTATTAGATAGTGTATCTATAATACCTCTTACACGAATATATGCTAAATTTCCTATTGATACAAATACTGGTTTAGCCTGGTTTCACGGAATACCTAAAACTACTACAAATTTACCTATCCGTATGTTTATTCCTATTGATGAATCAAATGGATTTTGTATGATAAGTTATAGTGATGGATACCACGCTTCACAGTGGCAAAATGACTTTATGGTAGGAGATCTTGATGATAATATAATGGCAAGTATCAGAAAATTATTTCCTGAAAAAAACATACCACAACCATTATGGATTCACAAATTACACTGGGCTCATGCTGTTCATGGTTGGAAACCATTAATTAATACTGATTTAGTCTATAACCAAATACAAAATCCATTTCACAATGTTTTTATTTGTGGTGAGGCATATTCAAGATGGCAAGGATGGATAGAAGGTGCACTTGAAACAGCAAAAGAAGTTAGTGACAAAATTATTTTATTTGACTATAAACAAAAATTATTTACTATGGAACAGGTTTTACAAAGCACAAATCTCACTATAATAAATAATCGTGTATATGACCTTACTATAATGGATTGGTTAAATAAACATCCAGGCGGTCCTATTATTAAAAAGGCTATAGGTGTTGATTCTACTCATATGTATAAATATATAGCACATCCAGCATATGTTACGAATATTCTAGAAGATTTATATGTTGGTGAATTAATTGAAAAATAAAAGGTTGATATAATTTTATAAAAAAAAAACATATACCTAAATTTTGATAATATTTTATATTTTTAGTATTTAATTTTTCACCCAAAATTGTGGATGTTAGTATATAGAATAACAATGGACCATTTAAATAAATCTGATAGTCAACTAAAAAGTTTTCCATGTATATATATTAGCTAGTTTAAAATTTATTTATTTTAAACTAGTTATCCAAATATTAAATATATAATGTATATATGACTGATAAACAATATATTTTATATGGTAATAATTATCAAACAAAAGTTATGATAACTGAAATGAAGATTACAATTGAGTTAACTTTAAAAGATATAAATCTTATTCATTCAATAACAATTGAACCTTCATCATATGGTTATAAAACATTTCTATTAAGTAATACAAAAACAAAAAGATTCAAACAGACTTGGCCTTCAAATAATGAACATCCAATTGAAATATATAATAATATAAATAATGCGTTAATGTGTATTATTCCGAATTTTTCAAAATTAATACAATTATATATATTTGAAGCATTTATTTATTTAAAAAATTTTGAACCAATTTGCCATAAGTTTCATAGACTATGGGAAAATAAATTAATAAATCTAAAATATAATATTTTGATTAAACAGATTAAATCAAATAATATTGAAAAAAAAATAGAAAAACAAATCACAAAATTACAAAATAATGTTCTAAATCTACAAAATCTTCATGATGAATTTAATAGTTTATGTAATGGTCATTTATGTGTAGATATTCAGGAAAAACCTAAATCACCAATTTGAGAATACATACATCTCTTCTTCTATAGACATATCTAACCAATCTAATCTTTTGATATCTTTTTCTCCATTATTCATCGTGCCAATCCAGATACCTGCACTACCATCTTCAGATAACCATATATTTTTAACCCATATATCTGGATATTTAACTATCAATCCCTCTAACCATTCAAAATCAGCTACCCATTTTGAATATAACTTAAAATTTATACCATAATCACCTCTTCTATATATATAAAATTTATCATTATCATTGCTTGTATAATTTTCGTTCAAAAAATGGCCAAATTCGCTTTGTATTAAATCATCAAGTATTTCGCTATGTTGACTTTTAATAATCATAGTATTGTAACAATCATTTGGCATAGTATAAATATAAGTATAATAAAATTCTTTATATAAATTTATTTTTTAACAGCATATAATAATTATCAAGACTTTTTTGAAAATTAATATAGGGCTTAAAACATATAGGTCTAACTCTCAAAATATATGGAATAATTTCTGAGGGAGACATGCCTGTCTCACGCATTAAATATGCTGCCATAACACACGCTGAACGTTGCATTCCAGCATGGCAATGTATATATACATTTTCTCCTCTATTCACATGAAATCGTATTATTTCTACAATTTTTGGCAAATAGATATACATGATATAAAAACTATTTTCTCTTCTATCATCATCAACCGGTATTCTATATTGATAAGGCACTTCTTCAGTTGTAAAATAAAATGGTAAATCTTTTGAACAATTAACAATAACTTTTATATTATTTCCCAATATAAAAGTCTCATTACTACTATCAATAAAATTACCTAACCATATATTATTTGTAACTTTATTGCTAAATTTAACATTATTAGTATATAAAAGTGTAGCAAACATTACAAAATTTGATTTTTTATCTTTACATCTATATACATTTTTAGTTGTGAGATCATTAATAATTTCAATAATACCCATATATAATATATTATATTAAAAATTGAAAAAAATACTTAAAATTATATTATATATAAAATGAGTGATACAGATGAAAAAAAAACTAAAAGAGAACCTAAAGTAAGTAATGGTTCTAAAGCAAATATTCCTAAAAATAATCATCTTATTAAATGCACACTATATACTAATATAGCTCTTTATCAAGGTGATACCTATATTTATAGAGGAGTTTTTAAACGTAATAATGGAGATTTTTCTACAAAATATAAAGGATATTTAGTCCCTCTTAATAAGGTCGAATCTATACGATTTGAGATTCAAAAACAAGTTCAAGGATATTTAGTATATAATAAAAACGAAGTTCTAGCATATGAAATAAATAATACACAATCTCCTTGTTTAATAAATGATGATTATGTAAATATAGAAATATAAATTATATATTTTATCAGCTATATAATATATATGGGGGATTTACGATCACAAAATCAACCTAATAAAATAATAAATTTAAAGACTACGGAAAAATATACTATTAATTATTTAGACACTTAAAAAGAATATACTTATTATTATTTTGAAAATAGACTCATGAATTTTCATTATTATGATTTTTCAAAAATTCATAACATTAATAATTATGATGAATTTAAAAGTATCTATGACAATATATTCAGAGGTTATATTTTTTTTGATAATATGGAAGAAGAAGATACTTTTAAACCAGAAATGTTTGATATATATATTGAATTAGGAATAATGAAAAAAGATAGTATTACATATCTTAATATATATAATTTTTATAAAGATAAAGGAAGTCTCAAATGGTATTTACAAAATTTTGCCGATATAAATACTTCAGAACAATTTCAAAAATATTTGTTTACGATAACACAAGATAAAGAAAAAAATATTATAATAAATCAAATGGCTGGCTTAAATAATGCTTATGAATTTTAAGATAATATTATAATTGATAAAATAAATAATATTTATAAAAATTACGATTATGTTTATATATGTATAGCTCCTCGTAATAATCATTATATTCCTGAATTTTTTACAGAAAAAATAATTAATAATTTTAAAACAGCAATAATATACATATCAATGTTGGATATTTTTTGGCCTCCATTTTGGATAAATGTAAGTCATAATAAACAAAATGCTGTTATATCTGAATCAATTATTACAAGCAGATTTAATGATATAGATGTGAAATTAACAAATAAATTAGATATATATATATTTGAGTATCAAATAATAATAGCATTAGAATCTTTTTTTCTTACTTGTTTAAATAAAGTTATTACTAAAAATACTTTATTTTATTTTGGATTTACCTCTGAAGGTAATAGCGCGAAAGAAGCTTTACAAAGATACAAAATTTTAGAAAATCCTTATATTAAACTTTACCGTCCAAAAGATAAAGAACTTTTCAAAGATACAAAACATTTTTTACAAAATGGTGGGATTTCAATCAAAAGCCAAAGCAAACAAAGACATAGAAAACGACAAAAAAAAATCTAGAACAAGTTTACAGTAATACATAACTGTGTAAAAAAATATTAAATTAGTGTTCTATGAGTATTTTTAAACTAGATATTTAGAATATGCCTATCATTCTAAAAAGTAATTTACTTTTTTGTTATACTTTTTTCTAAAAAGTAATTTACTTTTTTGTTATACTTTTTTCTAAAAAGTAATTTACTTTTTTGTTATACTTTTTTCTAAAAAGTAATTTACTTAAATTTACTTTTTTGTTATACTTTTTTCTAAAAAGTAATTTACTTAAATTTACTTTTTTGTTATACTTTTTTCTAAAAAGTATATATAATGACAGAAAAAGCAAAAAATTTTATATATTTATTAGAAAGAAATAGAGCTCCCAAACAAGATGGTTATTATTATTTTGAGTCCGGATTTTTTTCAAATCCTGCATGGTATCGTCTAAATAATAGGACATCTCAATGGCAAATAACTTTTGATCTAGTTAAATGGTATAATGTAGTTGATATAAATATTGAATTAAATATAGAAAATTTATATATAGTTAATTATTTAAAAATAAAAGAAATTAGGAATAATATATTGATTATGAATAAAAATAATGATGATTTTACAAATACAATATGTAATAGTATTAATATTAATGTAAATAATTTTGTAAATGAATATAATGATAATATTATAACTGAAATAATTAATAATATAAATGAAGTCAATAATAATATTTTGAATATAAAAAGTCAAATTAACGAGTTAGAATTAGATTATCAATTGCGTGCTAATAAAAAAAATATAGAATCTTTAAAAAAAAACTTAATATATTATAACGCACAATTTCAATATTTAAAAGAAGATTACTATAATAGAGTTATCTATCTTAAAAATAACTGTATTAAAAATTCAGATATGGTTTTAAGTGTATATACATCTATGAAAGATGAGTTAGAATTAATCAAAAATGCTCTTAGTATAACGGAAACAAAATATGTTAATTTACTTAAATGTAATAAAAATTTAAATGAAGATATTAAAAGTAATCAAAATTATATTACGGAACAATCAATGAAAATGAGTGCTTTAGAGATAGAATTAAAAGATAAAAATGATATAATTAAAAATCTTAAAAATGATATAACTATTTCATCAAATAATTATACACTAAATTTAGATCATAGAATTAATTGTTTACAAAATGATAATAAAATTTATAAAAATAAGATTACTGATTTAGAAAGTGCCATTGAATCAAATAAAAATACTATTAATAATTTAGAAAATATAGTAAAATTTTATAAAGATCAGGAAACCCATAATCAGTCATCAAAAGTAAAGATAAATCAATTAGAATTATCAAAATTTAATTTAGAAAGAGCTAATGAAAAATTAAAAATTCAAACCGATAACTACATAAATACTGAGGATAATTTACAAAAAAAAATACAAGAATTAAGGGAAAAATTATCTATTGAATCGGAAAGTAAATCAAAGATAATAAATGATACTCAATTATTATTAAAGAATAAATATTCTTGGAATGATGAAAAACAATTATTTGAGGAAAATGATTTTGAAATATTAGAATAGACATTTTTTTAATGAATTATTACTTTAAAAAAATTAGTCTATGTGGTTGTATTTATAATCAACTGCAACATTTAGCTCAGGTTCTAATGTTAAACCAGTTGAAGACATATCCTTCGTTTTAATAAATAAACCCTTCCGTCCCTCAGTGCTAAAATGTTTAGTTATCATAGGATTTGATTTCCATTTAGGTTCGCTTGATAATACTGTTTTTAACATTGAATTATTTCTAAATTTAAAATCCATTAACAACATAGTTAAATCTAAATCTAGCAAGTATTCAGGTTGAAAAGTTGGACTGTTGTCTCTTTCTAAATCCAATAATGTTAAATTATCTAAATTTATATCATAGTATATTCCTAAATTACCTATTCTATCCACAAATACTAATGATTTTGTAGAAGCGGGTGTTTTTAGATCGCGACTTTCAGGATATTTTTGTTTTAATTCACTTAAAAGCTCATTAAATTCGTTAATCATAGACTGTGTAATATCTTTTACATATAATTCACCATTAAATGTATAATATGGTCTTATATTTTCTATAGGCTTAGATTCTAAAGTTTTATCTTTTTTTAATAGATTAATTGTCAAATTTAAAGACCCTTGTTCATCAATAATTTCACTAATTGAAAAATTTGCCTTTATAGATGGCGAATCATTGATTAATATTATTTCAATAGTTCGGATAATTCGTTCTATTAACTGTTTCTCAATTGATGTGCAATTTAATTGTATTGTTGATCTAGATTTAGATAATCGCGATCTATCTATAAACTTAGACATATACCCAATTGTCCAATCAATACTTCTCTTATCTTCCGTAGGATATTCGCTAGTATTTAATAATGTATTTATAGTATTATTATTAAATTCAATAATAGTTTGCGAAACATTATCAAGATGTCTAATTACGCTTAATTTATTTTGTTCTTGAATTGTAAAAAAAGTAAATATAGGAATTGTTTTTAATTTAGAATATAATTCTTGATATTTATCTTCCATATCAAAATTACTAATTGAAGGCATGGTTGAAAGTAAGGTATTTGTAGGTATATCTTGTATAATATTAGATAAATTGCTTAGCATAACATTATAATAGGAAGGTTGTAATGATTGAATAATATTACGATTATTAACTAAAAACATATGATTTAAATCAACTATCGGTGAATTATCGTGTAATAATGATAAAAATCTTGAATGTAATTTATCAGAGATTTTCAGTTGATATTTACAATCAACTATTAACATTTTACTATATTCTTCTGGAATAATACGACTTGCTACATTAATTAATCCTATAGGATTATATTTATCCTTATCACGAGTATTTATAATAAAATATTGAGGCGTTATAGTATTATCACTATTTAATATAAATGACAAGTGTTCTATATTTTGTAAGGCATACTCTAATCCATTTTGAGGTATAGGTAAAATAATAGCTAGATTTGTAGGTTGTTTAATATCAAATATATCTACAATTTGTATTTTAAGTTTTAATGTTTTTAAAGGACGCCAAACTAGCACAGGTAATTTACCATTATCAAGTGCGGTTGATATATATTCATAACAATTAGATATATCACTCACTTGACCAAATAATTTAATCTGTGTTCCATCAAATAATATATATACTTTAAATACTGCTAAAATTTCATCTTGTTTTTCAATTATCTGTTTAATAATACTATCATTTAATTGTGCTACACTAAAAAGTTCCCATTCAGTCATATCCTCAATAAATTTATAAGCGTCTTCTAATTTTTTATCACCACGCATATGTATTGTTTGATATTTATAATTTCCTTCACTAATTATTAATTTAGAAACAGATAAGTCATCTAGATCAAAATATCCTTTAATTATACTAGTGTTTTTTTTAACTATATCCGCTAATACTTTACCTACTTCTATAGACATATATTTTGGAGTTGTATCAAAACTAGCCATTTCTATTTCAGGAATAATAAAATTTTGATATTTATTTGATATTTTTTGAATAGTTATATTTAAATTGTCTAATATTACATCTTTATTCAAAATATCATTTATTTTAATTCTACCGTTTTCTGATATTGTTTTACAAATACTATCATTTTTTAGACACCAATTCATTATATCAACTAGTTGTTCAATATTATTAAAAACGATGTAATCAGCGTTTGATATTTTATCTTGTTCAGTTAAAGGATTAACTCCATTAAGATATTTATCATACCACAATGGCTTAAATGACGGAACATCTATGTATCGTATAATTAAACTTCCTAGTGTTAATAGATAACCCAATTTCATTGATATAATAAATCTATCAACATGTAATATAAATTTATATTTAGATAATTCTACTAAGGACAATTCTTTATCTAGCAAGTTGTCATCTGGTATAACAAAATCTACTTCATTATTACTTACAAATATATCATCATTTTGAAACATAGTAATCTTAGCATCAACAAGCTCTTTTAATTGAGGATTTTGATTAATATATCTTATAACTGATATACGTTTATTATCATTACAACCATAACTTGAACCACGAAATATAGCCTTATTTGTTTTACTTGACCAATTATTAGTATCTTGATCTAGACCCTTCATTTCTAAAAATCCATTTGAGCAACCTCTAGTTGTATTATAAAACAGTTTACTTATATACCACCAATCAAATGGATTAGGAATTGCAATTAGATTATCTGAATTATAAAAACTTAAAACAGGATATGTAATAGTAGTAGATTCTAAAAGTTGTTCACCTTTATAAACAATTAATTCAACATCATTCACACGCCGTTCACTACATAAAGTTTTAAATAATTGATACATTTCATGATAATATAGATCATCCCATTTCAGACTCGTCTTAGTTGTTTTTAATATACATCCATCTTTTTTCCAAAAGCGTCTATCATTTATAACCGTTTCATCTTGTAAATTTGGAAAATATTTATATTTATTTAATTTATATTCTAGAAAATCACTAAATCCTTTCCCTATTATTTTTTCAGATTGATCTACATTGCCCATTACATTTACAACAGGATAAAATTGAATCATATCACCATTTTTGATTCGTATATATATCATATCATCTGTTCTATTTACTAGATGTATCATTGTTTCTACAAAATTAGTATCAGTTAATTCTTGAATTGATGATAATTGACGGTCAATTTGTTCAACAGGTGAATATCTTGTCTGTATTAAATCATTTGATAAACGAGTATGTTGTCCATATAATGAACGCACAGACAAAAGACTATCAATATTTTTTGTTTGAATATTAACATGTTTGGCTTTAAGACAATCTGACTTTGTGCTGAAAGAATATTGAACAGGTGTTTCTTTTATAAAAATAAAATAATTATATAGTCCTGCTAATTCTTTCAATGAATCAAATTGTGGTTCTTCAAAAAGTTGTTTAGAATACCATTCATTTGACATTCTCATTCTTGGTTCAACTAAAGAACTTGAAGGACTAATTAAATGACGGTATGACCTTATAATTTCATTATCATCTGCTAGACGCAATCCAAACAGTTTTGCTCTGTTTATTAAAAACTCCTTATTAACTAAAAATTCAGGAAATTCTTTATCAGCATTACTTAATTTAACAAACATTCGTATTCCTAGTCCGTTTTGATCTTCCGGAAGTTTAGAAAATCGGTGTTGAGTTTCTAGTCGTAATGTATATGTATCACTTATGCTAGAAAATATTTTTGTCTGATTATGCTCTGTTCTTAATAATTCATAAACACGACTACCATCCATAGTTGTTATTACTGCTACTCCCTGTTCTCTTAAACTATCACTAATATTTTGTAAAACTCCATCAACACTCGTAATACTATCAAAACAATAATGAATTGAGAATTGAATACTCGCTACATCAAAACTATTTTTACCACGTTGTGCTATAATTTTATTTAATTTTATTTTGTTATCTTGGTTAGTAAAATCATAACTTTCAGTTGTGTAAAGATTTTTACAACTATTACTTATACCTATGTCTATTTTAGAATTAGCAAACCAATCTGGGTAAGATTTAGTATATGTTTCTTGTATTCGATTATATAGAGAATCACGTATCTTGAAAAGATTTGATTCATTTATGTCTAATGCCAATACATATTCATAATCAGCAATAATCCATTTTGAAATATCACCACCCCTTCCAGCACTAAAATCAATAAGATGTGGTCGTTTATATTTACTATCAATACTTGTAAAGGCGTGAGATCCTAATAATAATATAGATTTTATTTCATTTTGGTATGCATTAAATGGATTTCTAACTTTTGGTCCAGGTTTTTGACTTTCATAATATTGTTCATTAATAGAATCTTTAACTTTTAACAAATGTTTAGAACTATCTTTACTTATTGGGTTCCATGTAGATATAGTATCATTAGTAATCATACGCGCACTGATAGACATAGTATCTATTTCTTGTGTTAATAATTTCATAGCGTAGGGCAATTGTAAATTTTTAAAATCATTTTTGCTATTATATAATTGATTTTTATTTAATCTTCCCTCTCTTAAAAAAACTTTAGTTGAATTGCAGTTATAACAATTATATATGTGTTTATCTCTGTTAACAATTGCAAAACCTCCACAACCAGTACAGACAACTGCATCACTTAAATCTGAACGATCACCCATAGTCTCTTTCAAAAATCCTGAAACACCATGTGCCAATATTGAATCGCGTTCCATTTCACCTATACGCAAACCTCCACCTATAGAACGACCACCTGTAGGCTGTTTACTTAACATCGTCATAGAACCTTCCGCACGAGAATGCATTTTGTCTTCAACTTGATGTTGTAAACGTTCATAATAAGTAGGGCCTATAAATATTTCATGTTCTAAAGGCATACCTGTCATACCATTATATAAAATCTCACAACCATTTCTAGCTAATCCTAATTTTTCTTCTAAAACATCTCCAATTTTATCAAGTAATATATTTTGAAATGGACTACTGTCACCAAAAAAACCCCTTAGTGAACACTCTTTATTTTGAACACATTCTATAAATTGTGAAATTGTCATACGCTTAGGAAATGCTTGTGGATTTATTATCATATCTGGTCTTATACCATTTTTTGAAACAGGCATATCTTCTTCATTTAAAATCATACCCATAATACCTTTTTGACCAGATCTACTTGCAAATTTATCACCCATTTCAGGAATTTTTTCTTTTCTCAATCTTACTTTAACAAATAAAAAGTTATTATTATCATGACTAAAAAATATCCTATCAATTATACCAGTTTCCGCTCGTCTTATATATTCACTATTGTCTAAATATATTTGCCTATTGTTTTCATCCGTTTTATTTGTTGGAATAACTCTTCCCACTACAATATCATCTTCAACAACTTTTAATCCTACACGAACAATTCCATTATCATCTAATTTTGTATAGTTTCCTGGCTTCAAATTTTGAAGAACAATACCAGGATTTTCACGTTGAAATAATAAAGGATTACAAATGATTGATTTAAATCCAGTAAACTCATTTTCTTCTTCACGAATACTATAGGTTCTAAATTTTATAGTTCGGAATAGACCACGCTGAAGACTAGCTCTATTAAAAATAATACTATCATCTTGATTATAACCTGTATAACAAGCAATACCAATAATAGCATTAATACCATAAGGTAAAATATTATTATATAAATATTTACTCATATGAGTTTGAACCAAGGGTTTTTGTGGATAATATAATACTTGTGTTTTTGTATCCATACGATTTCTAAAATTGGAAGCATAAACACCTATAGCCTGTTTACCTTGACCACAACTATAAAGATTTCTTGGAAGCTGGTTAGTTTGAACATGGGGTATAATTGATCCCATAATACCAAATATTATACTAGGATGTATTTCACAGTGTGTATAGCGTGTATTTTGATTATTAATTATTTCATGTAAATTTATAGCAATCATACAAGTATTAGCCTCTTCTGTGTCTATAAATTCTATTACACCTCCTTGTTGTAATAATTCAAAATCAGTTTTATTTGTAGCATGATATTGATTGTCATATTGACTCCAGTTATTTCTTCCAGCTAATAAATCATACCAATTAATTTGATTATTAACAATTTTACTTAGATGCTGTTGAGTTATTAATAAAGTATTTGTTTCAGAATTATTAATCAACATTGGATGACAACTACGACCACTGTCGGTGCTTATTTTAATTTCACGTTGTTCATAATACCAAGCTATACTCGTATAGATGTTAATATATGCGTTTCTTCTTAATAATTTTAAACGTCGTACAAGCAAATTAGGATGTTTATGATAACCTACCCATCTACCATTAAGAAATATTTTAACTAAGTCTAAATCTTTAACGGCATTTGCTGTATTAATTTGATTAAGTATGATTAAATGATTGTCCATTAAAGCTTGATAAATACCATTACTATGTGAACCAAATGTAATATCAGTTAGTAATGCTATATTTGTTTTAACACCTACATTACCACCATCAGGTGTCTCAATAGGACATAAAATACCATATGTGCTAAGATGCAACATATGAGGACCACGCAATTTACTACTGGAACCTAATGGTGTAATAACACGACGGAGATGACTAATCATACCTAAATAGGTTAAACGTGCCAAGTCCTGAACAACCCCTTCTTTACAACCCTTAGCATTTTTTAAACCCCAGCAATTTTTAAAAGCATATTTAAAACCGTCGCTTATTATTTCTTGTTTAAAAAATTGTAAATAATTATCGGCATTAATTAATGAATCAATATTTGAAATATTAAATTGTGTTTTATTTTCATTATAAAATGTATTTATACTATAAGTTATATCATTTTTGACACGAAAATAAAGATCGCGAAATATTTGTGCAATCAAAAAACCACTAATATCTATTCTTTTATACATATAATTATCTCTATCGGTTAATTCTAAAATCCCCCATTTAGTAAGAAGAAGCTGGTTGGTCATGTAACCTAAAAACTGAGCTTTTTCAAGTAGATTATAATTTCCTATATGTGGAAATAGCCAATTATATAAAATATCATAAATATATTTAAATTCTATAGATTCTTTTACTCGTATATTCTCAATATATTGTGATAATTCATTTTCCTTTGATATAGTATTAATGTGTTTTTTTTTAGTATTATCAAATGATTGTATTAAATTATCTATATATCTTAATGCTTCTGTTTGAGTTCGTATCTGATTTGACAATACAATATTGTCATATATATATTTTAAAAACTCTTGAGACATTTTGCTTGATTCAATGTCACCACAAATACATTGTATAATTTCTTTGTCAGTTGTCATACCCAATGCTCTAAATAAAATAAATATAGGTATAGGCTCTCTTATATTTGGAACAAATACAAATAACAAACCCATTGATGATAATTTAATTTGATCCTTTTTACTAGGGGGTGGGTTGTATGGTTTTTTAATTAAAACTCTAGTAATCCTTGCTGGTTGTAAACTATCTTCTGGAACACTTCTAATTTCTGCTTCATACTCATATACATCTTCTGGACCATGATATTTGGTATAAATCTTATTTTCAATTTGTCGTGTCTGTGCAGTAATTACTTTTTCCTTACCATCTATAATAAAATATCCACCATGATCATAGGGACATTCACCTAATTCTTTAAGATTGGATCTTGGAATTCCACTTAAAACACAACCCTTACTTTGTAACATACATGGAATTTTTCCTAATAATACCTGTAATAGTTCGCGAACTTCAGTTTTTATAAGTTGATCCGCTTGAAAAACTTTATATACAAAATAAATATTACTACTTACAGAAATCATATAATTTTGATTTTTTAATCTTGCTTCGTTGGGATATAATTGTTTATTTTGAACAATAATCTCCTCACCTCCGTCATCTTTTTTTACTATAGTGGTTTCGTGTATTATAGGTTTGCCGATAAAAATATTTTGACCATCATTTACTACATCGTTTCCTTTTCTAGTTCCTCCTACAATAATGTCTACTTCATATCTATCTAAATCACTCTTTTCATTTGTATAATATACAAGTTGAATAGGATTAAATTGACGTATAGTTTTACCTATTTGTTCATCTAAAAACATGTTATAGCTATCTATTTGGTTTTTACTGATATAATTGGGTATAGTGCTGAAGTAACTATCAATTATTTTCCAACATTCTTTATCCAAATTAATAAAATCAGACATTAATATATATATAATATTATCTTAGATTTTAAGCATCAAAAATTTTTTTATTAATAAAATAAAAAAAATTGAATATTGATTTAAAAATATAATTATATATATATTATATAATGACGTCTCAAGAGTTAAGTTTAAAAAAAAAATCACCTAGATGTAGTTCTCCTGAAAGATACTCTTCTTATGATATTATTAAGATTAATCCTTATAATCCTAATAATTTTCTAGCTTCAAAAGAAGAGATTCAAGAAATATTGCGAAAAACTGGAATTAATTTACCTATTCGTGATGTTAGTCTATATCATCAAGCTTTCACTCACAAAAGTTATTTAAAAAAGATTTTACAAAATCGCACTTTAGATATCAATATAGAAAAGGGTAATGATGTATTAGAATTGCAAGATGAGAGTAATGAAAGATACGAATTTTTAGGTGATATTGTAGCAAACACTTGTATTGTGTATTATCTTTTTAGGAGATATCCCAAAGAACAAGAAGGATTCATGACTAAATTAAAAACAAATCTTATCAGCACACAATTTTATGCTAAGTTTGCTAGATATTTAGGACTTAATAGATATTTAATTATTAGTCGCCATGTAGAAGAACAAGGTAATGGTCGTAATAGTGATAAAATCCTTGAAAATTTATTTGAGAGTTTTATGGCAGCCGTATTTTTAGATTTTTCCAATATTCCTAGTATCTATACTACAAAATTAGGTCTTTTAAGTGGTCCAGGATTTGAAATATGCGAAAAAATAGTCGTTCATCTTCTTGAAAAATTAATTGATTTTGAGGATTTGACTACCAATGATACAAATTATAAAGATATATTATTAAGATATTACCAGGCTACTTTTCAAATTACACCCAAATATATTGAAATAAGTGTAGATGGACCGCCTAATAATCGTATATTTACAATGGGAGTATTAGATAAGGTAGGCATTATTATTGGTCGTGGCACAGGAAATTCCAAAAAAAAAGCAGAACAGTTAGCAAGTTTAGAAGCCTTAAAATATTATAAAAAAATATAAATTTAAAGAATAAAATATTTTTTTATTATATAAATGACAAGCACCGAAAATAGGACTATAGAAAATAGAATATATAGAAAATTTCATGATAGATTAGTATATGAAATAGATCCAGAAAATAAATTTATATATATGAAAAAATTTAGTGTATTAACAAATAATATAAGTTATGGATATATAGTTAAAAATAGTGATGATGAGATCATTTACGAATCAAGTAATAAAATACAGTCTGTACTATTAAAAAATATACCTACAATAAAGAAACGCTTTTTCGGAGATAGAATATTCTTTGAATTTTTAGTGACAGACATAGACAGTAATTTTGAAATAAGTTATAATGGTATGTGTTTTTAAAAAAAAAATTGATAAGTATATCTCAGCAATTAAATATCAGTTTTATACAAATATATTAGATGCCGTCTGGTTCCCAAGTTACACTTAATCTTTATCTTAAACATTTTAGTGAAGCAGTTATCCATACTGTTTTAAAAGAAACAGGTTATAATTCTATGATTGATTATGAAATGCACTGTCGTAATTCAGATGTTTTTCCTATTCATTTTGACTATAAAGGTATGATGACAGCAGAGTATCGTTCTTTGGATCCTTCTATTTGGCGAGTGTTTGAATTTAGTCTTCATCATCTGACATTTGAAGTTCGCTCGTTCATTCTAGAAAAGTATATTGGAATGTCACTAATTGAGTATGAGACTCTATATCCAGAGTATAATAACATCTACTTGTATGTTCCCTTTAAGTGTTGCTTTAATCAAAGTTCTATGGATTACACCTATTCTCAATATCTCTCTGGATGGTATTTCAGACTAAACAAACGAACTGGAAAAAGTTATGTTCTCTATAAACAAGAAAAGGTAATGGGTGTTTTTGACGGATTTATACAATATTCGGATGGAAGCACTATTGATGCTGTTTGGAATCTTACCTTGTTAGGTTTAGATCATCCTCTTTACTACAACGCAAAGTCTAAGGGGTTTTTGATTGGAACTCGCTTTCGTGAACAACTTTTGAATAATGGAGCAGTGTATGTTGATGATGAAGTTGATTGTGCTTTTGAGAAAGAGGAACCATTGCGAGGTTGGGAATATAAGGTAAATCCCAAAACTCTTAATAGTTTCCTACTATCTCCAGTTAATTTAGTATTTCGCAAAGTAGATGATGAATATGCTTATTTTGGCGATGAGAAATATCCCCTAGAATGGATTCCTAGTGGCATGATTTTATCAAAACCATTTTACTTCAGCAAATCTCATCAAGCTTGGATTGTTAGTTCTAAATTAGAAGAACGCCTTCTTGAATGTGGTGCTAATATGTGCTGTTTTTATGAAACAAACAAAGTTGAAACAAACACGACGATGCCTCTCTGTGAGCGTTTCGCAAAGCAGGATAATAAGCTAGTAAATGAAGTTGAATCAGAGAAATTACTTTCTGATATGAAATTCACTCTTAATAGTAAAACTCTTAACAGTTATATTCTCACCCCTATGCTAGATATTACATCTATTAAAGGCGAATATGTATACTGTGGATCTAAAAAATATAAGAAACAACTAACATATGATGTCATGGGAGAAGAGAAGACATTTTATTACAATGATAATTTCAATGGTTGGATTATCAGTCTTAAACACCAAAAATGGCTTTTGGATAATGGTGCCAAACTAGTCTAAACAACAAATTTTTATTAATATTATTTTTTTTTATATTTAAAAAGAATAATATTGATAGTATATATATAAAAAAAATGCTAGATAATAAGTTTGTTTCAATAGACAATATTTATCATAGACAAATTAGTAATGGGTGTATCATTTGTATATATGGTGATTATTATCCTTCCTCATATTGGTATGTATACGAAAAAGATAAAATGAATATGCTAACAATTATAAAATTAGATAATTACTATAAACCTGAACAAAATCCTCGTAAAATTTTAAGGTTAAAAGCAAAGGATGTAGACTATATGATAATTTATAATCCTAAAAACAAAATAAATCCTTTAAAAATTGAAGTTGATATTCCTGTAACTTTTTTTAAAAAATACCATCAAAATAGGCTACTTATTAAACAGCCTAAATATGGTGATATATTATTAATTGAAAAAAATTTTTTTTCATATGGTGCACTTTTTGTTTTAAATTATGAACCACATAATTATACATATTTGATTTATAATATATCATCTGGCAAAACCGAAAATATATATATAGAATTATGTAAATATGAAACTATAACGAATAAGGAATTACGACACGAGATATATACTAAATCTACAAATATTAAATTTAAACATATCAATAGCAATTATAAATCAATAAATGATATTAATGATAAAATTTATTTCCAAACAAAAATGAATTATTTATTTGATAGTGGAATGAATAATGCGTGCTTAGGATTAATTGAATTAGGATTTTTAAATGAACCATTAACAAGTTTAACTGGTAAAATAAATGAACAATTGGATTTAATAGAAGAAAAAAATAGTGAAGTTTTAGAACTAATTATTAATTATAATGAAGAAGAATGTCAATGTGATGATAATTGTATTAATTCATATTTACCTGATTATAAATACTCTACATTAAATCAAATTATTGACGAATTTACTGATAGTGATGATGATAAATCTTCAAGTGAAGGAGACACTATAGATTATCCAGAATGCTCTTTTGACAAAAAATATAATCATTATATTGAAGATGAATCATATGATAGCTATAATGAAGAAGAAAAATATGATGATATGTATACGGATGAAAAAAACTATAATATTGAACAACAAATTGATGAAGATGACAGTTACGCTGACGAACAACAATATCAAGAAAATACTAATCAGTATTATGAAGATGAGAGCTATAAACAAGATGATAGTTGCACTGAAGAACAACAATATTATGAAAACAATAGTTGCGCTGAAGAACAACAATATTATGAAGATGAAAGCTATAAACAAGATGATAGTTGCGCTGAAGAACAACAATATTATGAAGATGAAAGCTATAAACAAGATGATAGTTGCGCTGAAGAACATCAATATTATGAAGATGATCAACAAGTTTATTATTGTGAGGAGCAACAATATTATCAAGATCAAAAATACATTGAAAATATATATGAAATAGAAGAACAAAATAAGGAACAACAAATTATAAATAATATAGAGAAAGAAAATGAAAATACACTTGAATCTGTAGTAGACGAATTATATAATTATATTAATACAATTGAACAAAATAAAGAAAGAGTAAATAATAGTGAAGAAATGCCACCATTGATTGAAATAGAATATCATGAAATTAATAATGTTATTAACAACATAATAAATGATGTAGTAATTCAACCCAACAATAATGATAAGGAAATTGAACAGCTTACATTACAATTAAATAACTGCAAATTAGATGACAGCAACGAAATTACTCAAGTTAAAGAAGAGGAAAATACAATAAAAGATGAAACTATATCTAATGAAGATTATGTTACAATTACGCACGATGAAATTGAACCTATATCTAGAGAGAGTTGTTCTATGATGTGATTTAACATCCTGTTTGATATCTTGATGCATTCGTCTTATCAAATTCAATGTTAACAATTATTTTTTTTAATTTAGAAATTTCACAATTTTTCCATAAAAATGTTTTTGATATTGGATTAAATTTAATATCAAAAATTGTTTTATAGTTGTAATTTTCAACTTTACAATCTAATAAATTATTCAATAAATTAATTATTTCTAACTGTTTATCATTATCTAATAAATTATACATTGTAAAAAATTCAGTTTCTATAGTGTCCATTTGAATATCTAAATTAATTATTAATTAAATTATCAAATTTTAAATATCGTTTAATATTAAAAAATATGTTAAGTATATAAAATAATATGACTTTAAAAAAACGAAAAATTTCAAGAAGAAATTCCAGTTATAAAATTAAAAAAGGTGGTGGATGATCTAGTCCAATTGAATTAATAAATCAAAAACAACAACATGGCGGATCACGCAAGAGAAAAATTCAAACAGGTGGTAAATGATCCGAATCAAAAGTTTCTTGGTTAGGTTTATTTTAAATGTAAATAAAATATAACGTTGTGACGTATACTTACCAAATTCAACCGATAGTTTGTATAACTGATTTGTTATATTTTTATACATAAACGTTATTGAAATACTAAAATATATAATTTTAAATAACTATAAATAATAATTTAAAATTATAATATATATGAACTATTTATTAATTGTTATTACTATTTTATTTTTATCGGTATTAATATATTTATCTATTAATCATAAAGAATCATTTATTACATATATTAAAGATAAACAGTTAATAGGCACTATTGACAAAGCTGGAATGGAAGATAATAAATATCCATTGAGTTCTACGCGAAGTGATAGATTGCGTCGCAATGAAGAGCAATGTTATGGAACACTAAATGTTCCCGCAAATCAAATTACAAAAAATAATAGAGGATTATGTTTAAATAATGGATCAGCTAGAAAAAAAACAAAACAGTTATTTCGGAATAATAGAATACTAGAAGGAGAAAGAGCACCTTCAATTGGAATGTATGCTATAGATTTTAGTAATTATGAAACATATTATGAAAGAGAGATAAAAGGAAAACCTTTAACAGGACAAATTACGGCTGGTAATATGGTATTAACATTATCTAGTCAAGGGCAACCTTCTGAAATGGTAAGTATATCTAGTAATGGAATTAGCACAAAAGAAACACCTAAAAGGTTGACATTATCTAAGGTTAAAAGTATATGTGATGAATTAGGAAGTAGCTGTGCTGGTTTTACTGTATTTACACCTACCGATGATAGACCAGATAGTGTTGCTACTTTTTTTTATTCTAGCATTGAACAAGATAGAAGTGATATATATTCATTAGATTATGAATATCGCAATTTAGGTAATCTTTCACAAAATAAAGAAGCTAAATATTTAAAAAATAATAAGGGAGCTATATCTTTTATTAAAAAAAATCCTGAATATATTGAAAAACCTATTGTAAAATTAGACACAGGTAGTGTTAAATATACTAAATTAAATTGTAATGTAAAACAAAATGAAAATTTTATGTATTATAATATGAATGGCACACTTGATCAATGTAAGTCAAAATGTATGAGTTTATCAAATCCAGATTGTATAGGGTTTTCTAAAAATATTAAAAATGGAGAAGATTCATCATCTAGTTGCGTTTTTCATAAAGGTAACGAATTAGATTATATGAATTCTATGATATCTGCTGGGGATTGTCCTGAAGGTTTTGACAAAAAAACAGATAGAGAAGGTTATTGTGTTAAACCTAATGATTCAAAATTACCAAATAATACTTTAATAAAAAATTGCAGACAATCCGGAGGAACACCAAATCCATCATCAGGCAATATACAATCGTGTATTCCCACAAAAACTGAAAAATTATGTCTTCCTTCTAAGGAATTTGCAGTGTATAAGAGAGAATTTGATAATTAAGATATAAAGATAATTATAATAATAAAATATTATTATGTTTATATTCGAAGTAGAATCAAGCTATCAATCGTCTGTTCTTAAATATATTTATACCAATAAAAATATGATTGTAAGAAAAGAAAACGATGATCTTCATTTATGGGCATCTCATATGTTTAAAGACGAAGATAATAATTATGAATTAAATGTAGGAGAATATGAATTAAATTATAATAATAATAAAATATTTATGTCATATTCATTAATTGGTGATGTTAAAGCTACTAGCTATAATTTAGATATATATAAAAAATTAATTTTAAAATGCGAATCTGAAGAAGTATTTACAAAATTGTATAATGCTGCTTTAGATAAAAAATCAAAAAAGGAAGAAAAAAAAATAAATATATATTATTCTGATAAAAATGGAGAATGGATTATATATAGCAAAATACCTAGTCGTAATCTTGATTCTATTTATATTGATAATGAAATTAAAGATAAAGTAAAAACAGATATACAAAATTTCATAAATAGTGAGGAAGAATATGATAGATTTGGTATCCCTTATAAAAAAACCTATCTTCTTACAGGAGTTCCTGGTTCAGGTAAAACAAGTTTTATAAAAGCAATATGTCATGAATTTGGTTATAATTTATGTATGCTTTCTATGTCTAAAGAGTTTGATAATCAATGTTTAATGAATGCATTTAAATATATTGAGAAAAAGTCAATCTTATTAATTGAAGATATTGACAGTCTTTTTGATAAGCGGAACTCATCTAGAGAAAATCCTTTAATTTCATTTAGTAATCTTATCAACTTACTTGATGGTGTATTTTATAAACACGGTATTATTATATTTATTACTACAAATCATCCTGAATTATTAGACAATGCTATGCTAAGAATGGGTCGTATGGATATGATAATTCAAGTAAATTATCCCAAAGTAAGTGATATTAAACGATTATTTATTGATTTATTAAAAAATAAATGTGTAGGACAAAATGTTGATAATTTATTTGACAAATTTTATAATCATATCAAAGGTAAAAAGATAACTATGTCTGCTATAGTCAACTTTTTATTTAGATATCGTAATAATTTTGAAGAACATATTGATGAGCTCATTGATACTAACGATTTTATAAGTAGGTCTATCGGAGAAAATAAAGAAGCACTATTATATAATTAATAAATTCAATATGAAAAAAAAATTGAATTCATATATTTTTTAATATAAAAAATGTCATTCCAAGATTTACTAATACCAGAATTAATAAATCATATTGCTATAAATTGTGATGTTAATTCATTGTGTAAATTAAGATTAACTTCAAAGGAGATAAGAAATGTCATAGATTTTGATGCTATTAAAATACTATACATAAAAAGTGTTATTCCAGAATTTATACATGAATATATTGATTTTAATAGCAATTTTATGTTAAATTCACAACATGTAGATATAGGCACAAAATTTGGTATAGGTTATATTGACTTTTTTCAACCAAATGATTTTATTAATAATAATTATAAAACAAATATAATATATGGATATGATCATATGTCTCGCTTTTTCATATCCATATTATATAAAGATCTTATTGATTCCAAAAATAAAATAGTAACTTTTTTTCAAAGATATTCTGAAAATCCACCTTATTATGTATCATGTCAAAATACATTTATTTATTCAAGTTATTGTGCTACATTTTACTTCAGTTATAATAAAAAAATTACAGAAATATATGAAATTCTTTTTAAACTTATCAATCATGGAAAAGCTGAAAACAATATAGAAAGTGATGAAAAATATAGTTATACATTAGATTTTTAAATAACAAATAAATAATGAATTTTATATAAAAAAAATTGAAATATTTATAAATCAATATAATCATTCTAATGGAATATTCAACGATATCAAAAAAAATAACAAACACATTATCTAAAGATGTAAAAAAAAATAATGGTATTTATTTTACACCACCCAGTTGTGTTATGAACAATATAAAATTATTAGAACCATATTTAAAAAAGAATGCTAAAGTTTTAGAACCATCATGTGGATCTTGTGAATATATAACAGCACTACATAATTTATATCCTAATCTATTTATTACAGGTATTGAATATAATAAAATAATTTATGAGTCAATAAATCATCTAAACAATTCTAAAATTAATATTATTAATGATGATTATTTAAAATATGAAATGAAAGAAGAATATGATCTTATTATTGGAAATCCTCCTTATTATGTGATGAAAAAAAAAAATGTTGAAAAAGACTATTATAAATATTTTGAAGGAAGACCAAATATATTCATATTATTTATAATCAAATCATTGAAATTATTGAACAATAATGGTATTTTAAGTTTTATACTACCAAAAAATTTTTTGAATTGTTTATACTATAATAAAACAAGAGAATATATAGATAAAAATTTCCAAATTTTAAATATAGTTGAATGCTCTCAAGACAGATATTTAGAAACTGAACAAGATACTATAATATTAATAATACAGAAAACAAAAAACCTAGATAATAGACAATTTATTTTAAAAATAAATAATTACACTATATTTATTACGAAACATAATAATGAACAAATTAAAAATTTATGTGAGTCTTCAGTGTCATTAGCTTCATTAGGATTCAAAGTAAGTGTTGGAACAATAGTATGGAATCAATGTAAAAATTTACTTACAGATGACTCTACAAAAACACGATTAATATATAGTTCAGATATTATTAATAATCAGTTGATACAAAAAAAATATAAAAATAATGAAAAGAAAAATTTTATAAATAAGCCAGGTATTATAACACCTATGATTGTCATTAATAGAGGATATGGTATGGGTGAATATAAGTTTAATTATTGCCTATTAGACCAAAAAAAAGAATATTTAATTGAAAATCATTTGATCTGTATACAATATATCTTAAAAGATGATTTACCAAGAGATGAATTAATTAATTTATATAAAAAAATACTTATGTCATTGCATGATAAAAGAACTACCGAATTTATTACACTTTATTTTGGAAATAACGCTATAAATACAACAGAATTAAACAATATACTACCTATTTATTAAGATATTTGAAATGCTGGAAAAGCGATTCCATTCCCATTTTTCCATCTTAATAATATATTAATTTTTTTTCCAGTTTTCGTAATACATTCATATCTATATTTTTCAGGATTTTTTTTAACAGACACAATATTATAATCGTCTAAATCAATTTTCTGTATTATAAATTTTTTTTCTGTAAGAGAATAAAGCATATATATTTTGTCTTTTTGTGTATTATATAGATACTTTGATACCATTTCAATATTTAATTCAGTGCTATTTATAAATGACGATATACTTTTATTTGATAAATTTTTGGCATATTTATAACATTCTATATCTTTTAAATTATTGGTAAATTTACTACTTTTTTTACATCCTCTATAGTATAAATCTTGAAATAGTTTCATACATTTTGGTTTATTATTATGTATTTGCGTAATGTATTCATCTTGTTTTGGCATAGGGAGTTCCATAAATGTAGCTAATTGTTCAAGATAATTGTCATAGTAAAACTTTTCATAAGATGCACTCATATATTGGCTTGGTTTCATGGGTGATACAAATTGAGGTGCTTCATCTATAGAAGAAGCATTAAATTTAAATTCCAAGTGATATTCTTGAATTAAATTATGTTGTTCATGTATTTTAATTAAAAAATCATAATTATTTCTACGACCAGATTTGTGAATACAATCTACATTTATGAAGGGTATACTATTTAATTCTTCAAAATAATTAAATATTTTTTTCTTTAAATCACGCCATATTTTGAATTTATAATAATGCTCTGGTACTTTATTATTAATTATGGCACCTATAATACATTCTCTTATTTTATTGTTTGCGTCATTTGAGCCTCTCTCTGTTAAATTAAACGTGTTAATACTTTTCCAATTTTAGATTTCTTTATTATAAATAAAGTCTATAGTGAAATATTTTTGTAAATCGTCTATAATTGTCATTATTCAATTTTTTATTGTGAGTCAGTGTTATGTAATATCAATTTTTTTTTATGTGCTTTGAAATAATTTATTATCGTCGGTGTCACTTAAACGCACATATTTAATAAATATTGTCTATTCTGATAGATCAACTACTCGCTAATATATGACAGAAGCACGAACATAAGAATACTTACCTTTTTTAGAGCATACATATTAGTCCATTTCATTTTCTATACTCTCTTATGTTGCGACACCTGTAATATAATGAACCTTAATCGTAAGAATATTCATTAAAGTCTGAGTCGTTAATAGTAGGTTTAGTTTTTTTTTTTGTAAATCCCTTGCCTTTATGATGATATTGCTTTATAAATATTGTCAGATTCTGACATCGTTGCCGTCATAAACCTTAAATTTTTTCCATAGTTTAGTATTAATAAGTTGAGTTGACTTAGTAGCTATCATTCTAAGTTCTCTTTGTTTTGATGTTTCTTCTCCATTAATTTCTCGCAATGTGCTCTTTTTCCTTGATACTCATCAAATATTTTTTCATTATGACTCTCATTAAAACAAATGTCAATCGCTTCTTTGGTGAGTGAATGAAATTAATTTTTAGATCATTTTCAGGTCTTATTATTGAATATGAATCAGCATAGCTGATATAGAGTATATCTTTTTTAAAGTGTTGATGATAACACAAGATCAATATTACCAATAATTTCATTACACCTTTTAACATTTCAAACGCCGATTTTTACGGCATAAAAAATAATTTAAAATGTAAAATCAACAGGCGTGCTTTCCCTTTTGGGTTGTTTCTTTTACGCCGATTATCTTACTTTACCCTGTCTTTTTATTTACACAGGTGAAAGACGATGCTTGAAACTGAAACTAAGCTTAGTTGTAAAAGATTTAGAAGAGTTTTCTAAAGTGCTTTCAGGAATTATACTATTGATCGCCATATTTTTAAAAAGTGTGTTATATTCAATGAAATTACGCAATATTATATTATTTACTGCTTGTAAAAGTAATTAAAAAATATGTTTGACGCTTTAATCGTTAAGATAAATCTCAATAAAATTATATCAATTGTATAAAACAATTTAAACAATACCAAACTATAATAAATAATATGTTAAATTCTAACTTACTATTTATTATATTATATTTAAGTTGTCTTATTGGTGTCGAAGTAATAACAAAAACAAAATCACCAATTGTATTAGATTCAATTATTTACAGAATATATGTTTTGTCTTTAGATTTATTGATTATTAATATGATAACATTTCAAAATAGTTTTAGTTTAATTAACCGAGCACCTATGATGCTATGTTTTAGTATATTATTTTATTATATTATACGCGATATATTAAGAAATAATCAAAATTATCAATATATTATTCATTTGTATCATCCAAATATTATTCTTACTAAATTTAACGGATACTATACAGGAATACGCTATAATTTGATAGAAATAATAATTAAATATTTGATTATTTCTACATTTTTATTCCAACATGTATTTTATGCATGTCTTTTTTTAAGTATAATTATGTCAGTTGATTTATTATTTTATTATTTAAATATTAGTGATTCAACACATCAAATATTTCAAAGTGCAGTTGGATTATTATTTAATATAAAAAATAAAGAATAAACTATTTAAGGATTATTATAATGAATATTAATATATATAATGTCTTCTACTTCTCCTTTAACGATGTTTGTGAATCAACTAAGTAGTTTGGGAAATGAACTTAGTGATATGTATCCAAATGATGTAGATATAAAAATAGCGAAAAATTCCATAGATACTATAAAAAGAATTAATCCTAAAATGCTTTTTGATACATTTTATCAAAATGTATATGCTTATAAACAACAAATTTTAGATAAGGATGAAGGATTCTTTTTAAATATGGATTATAATTCAGTTGTAGGTGGAAAGGATAATAATATGATGACAGTAATGAATTTACAAAAATATTGGACAGGTATGAGTGCTGAAACAAAAGATTGTATGTGGCAATATTTTGGTGTGTTAATAAAATTATGTGATAAGATAAAACCTTAAATCAGATTTTTCGCACTCCCCTAAAAACATAAACAATTTTTACTAAGCTCACAGCAATCATTGTTATTAAATAATGTATTTATAAAATATCTAATAAATCCTTTATTCCACTAGGTAATAGATAATTTATTTTTATATTTTTATATTTTTTTATCAATAAATCAATATCTTCCCCAAAAGTATTTATTACTAATGCAGTATTTAAATTTACTTTATTAGCACCTATTATATCTTTTTCTATTGAATTGCCTACAAATAAACATTGATTGGGATTTAAATTATTTAATGCTTTTAAAAATATCTTTTTACAATTTTTACGACACATATTTTCATCTGATGATAAAATTATAATATCAAAATAATCATATAAATTGTGTTTTTTCAAAGCTTTAATAAAAGGATCTCTGGCAACGCTTGTATTAGAAATTATACCTAATTTATATCCTCTATTTATCAAATAATGTAAAATATCATGAAGATTAGGATATAATAGATCGTATCTATATGAATTACTATTTATAAATTCACGTTTTTTTAATCCTAAAACACCACCCCAGTCAAAAAATATGTATTTATATGGCATACTCTAATATATATTAAGTGCTTTTAAATATTTTAAATAAAATTTATAATTAACCCTTACATCATTCGCTTTATTTTTAACATAAAAAGAGATATACTATCATTTACTGAGAGTTAAATGATAGAATATTTACAAATGGGATGGATATAAGAAATTATAATATGATTAAGTGAATCCTCAAAACGTTTTAAGTATTAATTAAATATTTTTTATTTAAGTATTTATTCAAATCTATAATTATAAATGATAAATATATCAATGGCAGCTCAAATAGTTAGTAATTATTTAAATTTTGACGATAATACTCGTAAATATTTTAATTTAAATTATGAAAAATATAATAAATAATCGTATTTTGTAAAACAGCCAAATTTTTATAAAAAATTATGATATATGAATAGAGTGAAGATTATAATAAATTTCATATAAATAAAACATTAAATATTTTTTGCCTACATATTCTAAAAAAGAAAATATAAAATTGCCTATAGATAAAAAAAATATTTTTAATTTGTTATGTAGGTCATAGGACTAGTCAAAAAAATTATAAGGTTATGATGTAGTCTCTATAAAATATGGTTATGGTATTTCACCTTCATTTGGAATTCCTGTAGAAAATATGCCAATGATTACATCGGAGTGTAAATTATATTGTTAATTTTTTTTATAAATTATGATATGATATAAAAATAAAATAAAAATCATAACAAACATCTTTATAATACAAGTGTAAGATTTTCAGATCGTATTAAATTAAATTTAAATCCACCGTCATAGTCATTGAATTTTATTCGGTAAATTCCTATATTATTACTAACCTTACGATCAACAACCCCTATACACCCATTAAGATCGTTATTTACTAATAATCCATCAATTCGCACAAGTGAACCCTCTTGTATTGTGGTAAAATCTATTAAGTCTGATATGGATGCCTTTTTACATCTGAAAGAAATAGTATATTGTGGTTTAGTCCAAATTTCACCATCCATTAAATCAAAGAGACTCTGAATTTCTTCTTTGGAAAGACGATAAAATTCTCCGTCTAAATCAGAACGATTTGTAAACCGTTGAAGAAGAGCACTCAGTGTTTTACCTTTTATTATAGCATTAGATACTTTCTTAGCTAAATAGATAACATAAGGTGTAGGTAGTCTATTATTGTCAGATGTATTTAGATGAGATAATCGTGTTTCAACATCTTGTAAGGTTGAACCTATAATAAATATTTCTGGTGTAGATGTGTTAGAGAAGCAGTATATATATCCTATATTCATTATGTTTAAAACATATTGATTTGTAAAATAATCATCAATTTTTTCTTATTATATTATTTTTATACTAATAAACATTCTTTAATGATTTTAAAATAAAATTATATAATTAAACCATACAAAAATAATTTAGTTATCAAAAATAAAAGTATCTAAATCAAAGGTAATTATTTAAATTTGTGCCATTTATTGTAATATTGCTTTAAAATTAGCCTCTGAAGGTATATCAAACATATTAAATTAAGCTTTTATCTTTAAAAAGACTTATTACTATAAATTATATTTATAAATAATAAGATTTGTATACAGATTTATAATTTCTCAATTATAATATATAAATATGAAACGATCCAAACAAAATAAACAACGTAATAATTGTCGTAGTCGTCGTGTTAAAAAACAAAAAGGTGGTATAGATAATGATAGCATGTTTTATCGCCACTTTATTAAATTAGGATATACCCCTGCTGAAATAAATACGATAGATGAATATAGTGCTTGCTATCAATATTATTCTGATATTGGCCGTAATGGAAACATTCATTGTAATGATATACCTGTTCCTGGAGAAAGAGATGATGAACAATAATGATTATAAAATTTAATATTAATGCGATTTTGCTCAAGGATACATTTGTAATATTATGGATATTAAGCTCATAATTATAAATCAGATTATAAATATTTCAAACTATCAAATAAAAAGATGGTTAACAACAAAAATGTCATTAAAATATAATGAAAAGATTTTAAAATAATGATCTAATGAATCAAAAATAAATAATTTTATATATTATTTTTATTATAATAAAGAAAAATAATATATACTAATATATGAATTAAGAAGATGTATATATTTTTATATAGTTTTAATCAAAATGGTAATTACATTTGCCCTAATGTTTTAGCGCATATATATGAAAAAATAACAGCAACTATTAAATTACCAGAAATATTAGTTTTAGGATTTCAAGAGACTAAATTTGGTTTTGAATATTATTGGAAAAATACTCCTATAGAAAAAGAATATCGTCTTATTCATAAAATAAGACTCAATGGTGTAGGAAATGTAGGAATCAGAGGATTAGGTTTATATGTCTTATGTCGTAAAGATTTTACAAATATTGATTTTAAAGAAGAAAACTGGGTTCGTTTTAATTATCAATATTTTGGTAAAGGTGCAATTTCAATATTAATAGAAATTTTAGGTGAACGATATCTTTTTATTAATACACACCTTCCATATCATGTAACATGGGATGGTGGTGGAATAAAAGAACGAGTAGATAGTCTTAATGTAATTTTTGATTACATTATTTCTAAAACATTATATGAATATCTTTTTATTATAGGTGATTTCAATTTCAGAATTCATTTAAAAACAAAAAATAAATATGCATCATTAATACTTGAAGATGATCCAAGTAATTTTGAATTATACATTACTAAAAAAAAATGGTCTCTTATCTATTTTAATGATGAATTATACTTATTAAATTTTTTCTATAGTAATTATTTAGAAAATCTAGATACACAATATTTTGGACATGAATATGGTTATCGTTTAGAAACACCATTACTTCCTTTTTATAATAGTTTAATAGATAAACCTTTGTTTCAACCTACATATAAAGTATATAGAGATAGAACTAATATTCAGGATCCAAGTTCAGAAGAATTAGACTTAAATAAATATTATGAACGATGGAATACAGACAGAATTCCTAGCTGGTGTGATAGGATCCTTAGTTCAAAAAATCATAAGTTAAAACGAATAGTATATGATTCTCAAGATTCTCATTATATTTCTAACAGTGATCATCTTCCTGTTTGGTCTATATTTGCTAAAGTTTAATATATAACATCTCTACTTTCTGATTCTAAAAATCTAGGATTATTCTGCATACACTGATAACCATCTCCATCTTTACAATGTTCTGCTTTTGAATATAACCATTTTGCAAAACTGTCTTGGTCATTGGGAATAGTAGTAACTGGTGTAGTATAAAATTGTCTTTGACTATTATTTTTACCATAAATATCGTTTACATCTTGATATAGATTATAACTAAATTTATCTTCAATTTCCTCCTTAATTTTTTCATTGTATATAAAACTTTTTTTTGAGTATGCCTCTCTATTTGGATTATTTTTGTAATCACATAAACTTGGATTCATGAAAGGATTATCATATGTAGGTTTAACATATACTTTATTTTTACTACGAATAGATTTATCCTTAAATACTTCATAATGTTCTATATCCTCTTGTTTTTTCATATTATCATCAAAATTATATATTATATATGTTGCTAATAAACTAAATAAAAAAATAAAAATGTAATTAACATTTAGTTTCAATAATATTAAAAGTAATGAAAGATACAATGAAAAACGTACTACAGCATTTAACTGTTCAACACTAGACATTTTATCACTTGGATAAAATTCACTAATTCGTCTTGAGTCCAATAATATTTTTGGGTTATTTAACCAAAATTTATCTCTATTTCTCATCAGAATATATATGTATCTAGCAGATAATATTCTAATGAAAAATAACTTATTTATTTATTTACCTCCTTTTCTTTTTGGATGATTTTTGGGCAACAAAGATAAATTCTTAGTAGTTGATTCTTTTTTTTTTTTTTGATTACCTCCATTTAAACCAGCAAATAAATTCATCATCATTGATGGATCTAATCCAGCTGATCCAGCTGCCATATTTTCAAATCCAGGCATTTTTTGAAAATTACCCATGATAGCATTAGCTTCATTAAATAGAGCAGCTTGATCAATTTGTCCATCATCAATGCGTTTTTGTAATTTACCACTGATATTTTGAACTAATCCCATTAAATTATTATTACCTCCAGAGAAAAGATTTTGAAATAACTCTTGTGGATTATTTGGATCAATATTGAGTGTATTAGGATCAATTTCTGTAGCAATCTCTTTAGCAAGATTGCCTATCATACCTCCAAATAATGTGTCTTTCATTTGTTCCATTTCTGGTGGTAATTGATGACTCTCTTCATTTTCCTTAGATTTTTCAGTTTTTAGATTCTCCATAATTTTAAATAAGGATTCTGTTTGTCCTTTAAAATATTCCTCATTAAATCCCAAGTCGTTAAGACCTTTAACTATATCTTCAGCATTATCAAGTTTTAAATTATCCTTCACAAATTGATGAGCATATAAATAAAGCGCTTCAATATATTTCCAAACAACTTCTCTATTTGATTCACTCTCAGGTTCAGTCATAATAAAATAAAGGTTAATGTCTTCAAGAACATTTACTTTTTCAAATAAAGATATATCTCTTGAAGCAATTAAATTATTATGCATTTGAACATTAACTAAATAATATGATAAATATGTTTGTTCATCACTATTTAAATCATATTTATCACAAAATGTATCCAATTGTGTATTTAAATTGGGATAAACTTCTCTCAAGTCTGTTATCAATTCACGAACAGTTTTATTAAAAAGGATTACTGTATTATTCATATAAAATCTATATATTATTAGTATGAATATATTTTAGTAAAATAAACTTATATTTAAATTACCATACAAAATTAAAGTTGATATTACAAAAAAATATTAAATAGTTATATATACAGATGACAACTGAATGTTATAATTCAAAAGCAAAACAAATTAATTTAAACAATCTTACAAGACTTAGGGATGATAATTGTTACAATAATACGCGTGATATACAAAATATAAGTGCTATAGACTATTTAATCAAACCTTTTAAAGATTGTGTATGCCCTAGTCAAAATGTTCAAAGAATTGCTATGAATGAACCTACAATAACATATAGAGATGGATATGGCTGGACAGGTCCGGATGGTTGTAATATTGATGCTGATAGTGCAGTTCGTAATTCTCAAAATTTAACAAATATGAGATATATTCAACAATTATATACTAGACCTCATCCTACCGTGCCTTATATGGGACGCGGAACATGTAATGCTGAACTTGAAAATATATTAATTACAGGAGAAGATACCAGTCAAAGAAAGCAATGCAATACTTTAAGTGGAATAAATATAGATAGATTTGTTCCCTTAGTTGATTGTCTTCAAAAAAATATTCAAAACCCTATTCATTTGGTTGAAGAGGTTGCTAGAAAAGATTGGGTTAGAGGAGGTGTGCCCTCAAGAGATATAGTTAGAAATACTGATTATTTAATAAAATGTGGTTATAAATATGATGGAAAACAATGGTTACGCTATAATAAATAAACTTATAAAAGTTAGAACTTCTTTATTCAAAAAATATATTAATAGTTAATATAAAATGAAGCTATCACAACATGGCGCCGCTTTAAAAAAAAAAAAAATTTTTGGTAATAACAATCAAATGATAATAACATCAAGAAAAAAACAAAATAATACTAAAAAAAGTAGATATCCCAAAAATAAAAAGAGTGGAGGATTACCATTTTTTGACGGACAAATATTTGATCAAGAAATATTATTAGATAATACTGCTATATATGTGGATTGTATATTTGCCAATGGAATATCTTTTTCATCAGAAATAAGTGAAATAATTGATGGTTTATTATTTAAATGTATGGTTAATGGTCCAATAATAATACCTGATAATATAATTAAAATAGGTAATCAGTCATTTTACGAGTGCAAAATGGGTGAGAACTCATTAACACTTAGTAAAAATATAAAACATATTTCAGATAACGCGTTCTATAATAGTTCATTTGGTAAATCTCTCTTTTTTCCTAAAAAGATTGAATATATAGGCAAAAATGCATTTGCTAAATGTAATAACGTAAAATCAATAGTATTTCATAATGAATGCGCAATAAATGAAATCAAATTTCAAACATTTTATAATTGCTTATTGCTTGAAAAAATAGTTTTACCTATGAATCTTATATCAATTGGAGATAAAGCCTTTTCAAAATGTGTAAATCTTCAAACAATTGAAAATCTTAATAATACTCAATATATTGGTATTCAAGCTTTTTCATATTGTTTTGATTTAAATATTGATATCAATAATTTATTACAATCCGTTAAAACAATTAGAAAAACAGCATTTAATGGATGTTATAAAATTAGGCAACAAAATCGTCCATCTCCTAATATTTTTTCTCGTGTATTTCAAGAACAATTTGATTTTGATTTATATAAACATTCTATTCAGCTTAATCTACCTAAGATGAGAACTATAGGAACATATAGTATTCATGGAGATATTAAAAATCCATATAATTTAAATGGATTTTGTAAAATTGTATCAACTAGGAATAACAATCATACAATTATTGGGCACTATATTAATAATAAACGTGAAGGATTTATTTTAAATAAAGAAAGGTATGAATCTAATATTATTGAATATACAGATGATGTTGAAAAAATGGATAGTTATCAATTTAAAAACATATTGACTAATCATCATACCATTCTAACAAGTATTTTTGAATACAAAAATACTACATTTATAGATAAATCTGGGAATAAAATAAATATAATGAAAGGAATTCTAAATATACCTGGACAAATATTTATAGGAATATGGAATAAGAAAGATGATTATTCGTATTATTTTAATGGATATACAAAAAAAACTATTAACCAACATATAGAAAGACTAGAAAATGGTGTACACTCATTTGATAACAAAATTTATTCCGACTCTGAAATTGAATATTTATCTAAAATTGATATAGGTGATGAAATATTTAAAAATACTGAAAAAAACTTCTATAATATTTTTATAAGTGAGGGTTGGCAGGTATCATATGAAAGTACACTTAGTGCAAATATTAATAAATATCGCAATATAAAAAAAGATTTATTACAATTTAATATACAAAATTTTGATTTATTTCCTGAATTAATAGATGAGAGAGCTTATAATTTAATTAATATATATACACATAAAGATATAATTTATAAATCTATAGAATTTATTGATAAAAAATCCACAATAGATTCGGAGTTAGATATACTAATAAAACAATTAAACGATGTATATAACACGATAAAAGAAACTTTAATATTGATATTTAATATTTATTTTTCAAATTGTAAACAATCTATACCAGAAATTGAAAAGTATTTTGATGATTTAGAAAAACAACAAGTAAAAATTCATTTACCTATTCATGATAAATTACGCTCTGTATTACTAAAAATGAAATCTGAAATCGACTTATTTGAAAAAGTTTTAACACATTATAATTCTCCAAAAAATATTTTATATGTAATTAATGATGAAACACAAATATACCTACAAAAAGGTAATTAGATATTTGACATAATTTTTTTTAATAAATGTTATTTATATATATGATAGAATCAACCGATTTTTTACTATGGTTTTTTATTATACTCGTTTCTATGAGTATTATTTGTCTTTTTATTTACTCATTTACAATACCTGTTCCAGAAAAAGCTATAAATATATAATATAATATGATTACAGATATATTTATAGGTTTATTATTTTTTTCAATAATATTAGCAATGGTTAAACCGAAAATTTTATATGAAAATTATAATTATAGATTAAATAAGAATATCTTTTAATAAATTATAAATGACATTAATTGATTATTTAAATGAAAATTGGATATCAGTATTAATAATTGTATTTTTAATTTTAAGTTCTGGTTTTTTATATAAAAGATTTATAAGTAATACTGATGTTTTTGAAGAATTTCAATGTATAAAAGATCCAAAAACATTAAATGATTGTAGAGAAAATATATATAATAATCAATCTTTAAATACTGATTGTCCAAATTATATTATAGAAAAATCTCCTATATCAACACTTTATAGAATTAATGAGAATTGTCATAGCAGTGATGTTAATGATCATTCAAAATGGAGTTGTTTTTATAAATATTATCTTCAAAAAAATGCTCTAGAAAATCCGCAAAATATGAGGGGATTATTTAAAACAGACTATCCGATTTTTTATCGTGTTTAAGACGTGAAGCGTTTTAAATCCAGAATTAAGGTTTACTATAATTATAATATATTTCATTAAATAAATGTTTTATTAATAAGATCTAGTGAAATAATAAAACATTTGAGTTAATACATAATATATTTCAGTATTATTTATAAATTTTTTTTTTTTTTTTTTAAATATTAATATTTAAAATTAT
>Ga0194133_10001120_pt1 | contig 49971 bp, 40 predicted proteins | sample TA2KigOf40mmetaG_FD_155448 | JGI IMG/M metagenome (GOLD analysis project Ga0194133, IMG submission 155448) | Freshwater microbial communities from Lake Tanganyika, Tanzania - TA2015055 Kigoma Offshore 40m | ecosystem: Environmental > Aquatic > Freshwater > Lake | place: Tanzania: Lake...
ATCAATAATAAAATTTTTATTAATATAACTTTTCATTGAAATCAGATTTTCTTCGAATAGATGAAAACATGGAAAATAAGGAAAACCATATTGCATTGATGGTAAACTTAAGTTGTTTTGAATATTTGTTACTAACACACCATTTGTAAATGAAGTATCAATTGGTAACGAATCATAATATTGCATCTTTAAATCATTGATAGGTGTATTTGTTAATGTAAAATTATGGTTTTTTAAATTATTTCTTAACGCGTCCCTAAATGACTCAAATGAAGTGATTGTGGGATATGTCGCAGGTATCAGATAAAAATTTAAATCAGGAATTTTTTTTATTGGATTACCTTCATAGATTAATTGATTATTTTGATCAGTGCCTGTAACACGCGACCAACCTCTGCTTTCAAAACATTTCTCCTTAAAATTATAAAGTAAAAAAGGCGAGTTTGTTCGATTTTTAGATAAATATATGTTACTTAAAAAACCTGAAATGTTTCTAAAATAATGTGGAGAATTTGGCCATGATGTAAAAAGATATAAAGTATCATCATCTTGATCTTGATCTTGCATTTTGCTAGTATATTCCAATAGAGAATCGACAGGAACATCAAGTTCTATTTCAATAACAGTTTCTTTTTTCATATTTGTTTCAATAAAAAAGAAATCATTATCACCTGTTATAAAATCAGAAATTAAATCTTCTTTAATATTATAATCTTTAAAAGGCTTTATACAATTTTCTAAATAATTTTTATGTTCAATAAAATTTTCAACTTTTTTAGTGATAGAGTTATCTTTTATTAAAAAATCCATTTTTGATGGTGAAGCCATTGATTTTTCAATATTTATACGATTATTACCTATTAACTTTGTTGATAAAGATGATGCATAGTGTTTTATTTCAGAATTTGTTTGTTGATTAACATTTAACCTTTTATCGATAAATAAAATATTTTCATCATTCCATGTATTTTTCTTATTTTTTAATGCACCTTCGTATCTAATCCATTTGTAACCGTCCCAGTAAAAAGTATAAGTAGAAAATGCATTTCCTCTTTGGAAAGAAACAACACCAGTTAAATCAATATTATATCTATCTATTACGTAGACAATTTTAAAAATGTTTGAATCGTAAACATGTTGACTTGAGTGCATATTTTTATCTAATACAACGCAAAAGAAATCATCTATTTTTGGGTTAATAGGTGTTAATAGTGTGACAAGTTGTGAATGATTAGGAGAGAAAAAATACTTCTTTTTTGCTTCAAGCTGATAAACATTCGCTATTTCTAAATTTTCTATTAAATTGCTGTCAATGTTACTTGTCGATACATAATTAAATGTCTTATCATTATAGGAAATATCTTTGCCATTAATTGCAATATAAGTTTCTTTATTCTGCATTGAATCTTTTGCTTTTAATTGCGTTTTTGTATTAATTAAAATATTGCCTGATCTAGGTGTATTTAATATTGATGTTTTCTTTTGACTAATTCTTGACATATTTATTCCTTTATTCCTGTGTATACTCTTGAATCTAAACCTAATTCATTTTCAGTAATAAATCCAGCGCTAGCAAATCTTGTATCTTTTTTTAATACTGAAACAATACGCTTTTTATCTTGTAGAGTTCTTGCTCTTATTATATGTTGCTGACAAATATCGTTTAAAGTGTTAGGAATATTATTCCAAAAAGATTCTTTAATGATATGTCTTTCTATCAATGTATCGTTTTCGTTATTTAAAATTTCAACAGATTCAATAGTATCAGATTCATAGTTAATCGAAGAAATTATACCTTTTTCTGTGACTTTAATAATTTTCTTTAAATAAACATTTTTTAAATAAAAAATTTCTTCTTGTATTGTTGGAAAGTCATAAAAGGGTTTAATCTTATCGTTATTGTCAATATTTATGTAACCTAGGTTTATTTGTCTTCTTTTAATTATTTTCTTTTGTTGCAAACTCCGAATTCTTCTTAACATGCGCAGTCTTTCAACTCTTTCAGTCACTGTGCTATTTGTGTTAATATTAATGTTTACTGTTTCAAATTTATTTGATAAAACTGTTGCGGGTATTTGAATACCTGAAAATGTTTGAGGTGAATCAAAAAACGAGTTATTTTGTACATTTATCACATCGCTTTCAAAAACATTTATAAACATTTTTTTTGATTTAATACCCGTAAAGACTTTTTCTTCTTTATCTTCGATTATTTTTCGAAATTCTAATGGATCAAGATATGCGCCATTAAAATATTTAACATTTGAGTTATATTTTAATGGATAATTAATTTTTTGAATATAATTTTTCCGAATATTTGAATCTAGACTTAATAAAACTCTTTCGTAATAATTGTTTAATAATTTTATAGTACCCGATTCTTCAAATCGATTTTCAACTTGATTAAAAATTGTAGGTTTAGGATAATCATCGGAATATTCATTAAAAGGTGTAAAAACGATAGGTTTTTGAAAATCAGGGGATGAAAAGTTATTAAGATTGTAATTTATATCAAATTGATTCTTTTTTCGAATGTTTTTTATTGTCGTTGAAGATTTTAATAGATGCATATTTTTATATTCAGATAATTGTTTTCGAAAAAAATTTGTTAATTCAAGATTATCATCTATTTGTTCTTTTGAAAAAGAAAATATTATACTTTCATTATTAAAACGTACATCATCAATTGGTAAAGAGCTAATATCTTCTATTCTTTTATTAAATTTACCTGTATCTATTAAATTACTAAACTTATTTGATTGTCCCTGGCTATTCACACTTATCACAGGATTAACATTTAATGTCGTGTTATAAATATTTATTGCATTTGATGCACGATTAATCTCGGATGATCCTGTTGCTGCATTAATTAATTCATTTTCATCCAAAATAAAATCAACACCGATTTTAGATTCGATAAAAGGTGTAATTTTGTCTCTTTTGACTGTTGCTGTAATATTCATTAATATTTACCTTTTTGATTAATAAATATTAAAAAAAATTTATCAAAAGATAATTTTTCATTGTTTTCTCATATCTAAATATTGACGAGATTTTTTTGAATTATGAATTGATGATATTGACATATCACCTGACATTTTTAAATGACTTTCTGCGAATTTGTAATAATATTTATGACGCTCTAATACATGTGATTCAATGACATACACATTGTTATTAAATTTAACACGACTTGAAACAAATTCAGACAACATTTCTGTTAAAATATTATCAAAAATTTGATAAATTTCATAAAGAGGTGTTATTTGAATTTTATCACTTTTAATACGTTTGAAGTAAAAATCAGAAAACTTTTCAAATGTATTATATATTGGCTCATTCATTGATCCGAAATCAGATAAGTTGTTAGTTTGAAAGAAAATATCACTAAAAAGCTTTGCAATATCTTCATTTAAGTGTTTAACGTTTGACATTTCAATTGAAAATCTAATGTCATTTCTTTTCTGATTAAAATAATTAACTTCATGTACGGGGACTAATGCTTTCTTATTTTTTAAAGCCAAGTCTAAATCCTGATAACTTGCGATATTTACTTTGTTTTCAATGTTTTGTTCGTCAAATTTTACATTTATTTCGTTATTAATGATTTCTTTTTCGATAATACAACTTTCAACTAAATTAATAGTGTTGTATAAAAAAGTTTTTATTCTAAAAGGGTATGTAGACTGATTTGAAAAATTTGGTAAAGCGTTATATTTTTCACTAAAATCTATTAATAAAATCCTTTTTTCAAGACTGCTATTATACGTATACACTGAATCATCTTGACATGACAAATGAAATAATAACAAATCAGATATTTTGCTATACGATAAATACAAGTTATTTGAGATTGAAAAAAAGTCCAAACAGTGCATTTCTATATCGTCATCACTTAAATTACAATTCCATAGTCTAATATCCGAAATATTGCCTGTAAATTGTCTCGATATACTAGAGGGACTTCCTACTAAAATTGTTTTCGTTGTATTTTCAATAAATATTTTAGGTTGAGAAGGATCACTTGATTTAAAATTTAAAAAAGAGCTTTTTGAATATCTATTTATTCCACATTCACTACAAATTAGACTGATACGGTTGTTTATATTACTTGGACTTGAAAAGTTTTCAATTTTTATAAAAATTTTAAACATTTTATTAATTAAATTAATTTCATCAATTATTATATCAGAATTCGTAGAGTTATAGTTTTTTACGCGTAACGTTAATGTCCCAAGTTCATCTTGCACATTTTTTATATAAAACAATTCAAAATAAACAGAACTTTGATTTGATTGATTAACTAATTTAAAAATAGAATTATCAGTCGAGCTATATCGATTTAAATTATTTGAAAAATCAATTAAAAATTCAAATGTATACTGTTTATTATTCAGTGTAGGCTTAAAATCATTAATTAAATGAGATAAATCAGCTTCCAAAAAAAAGTTATTCTCAACTGTATTATTTGAAAACTTTAAAAGTTTAAAATTTCTTGAACGTTTTATATATCTTTTATTTTCAACAGCCGCACTTATTTGTTTTCCAAATTCACGGAAAGTATAAAAGTTGTCATAATTAATACCAATTGAGTTAAAAATTGATTTAATTGCGCTCTTAGTACCTTTTGACATCAAAATATCTCTTGAATTTACTAAAATTCTTTTCCACATTTCGTTTTGAATATATCTTAGTGTTAATTGACTTTTATCAATTCCATCTTGCCCAAGAATATAACCATCTAATATTTTATTTGTAGGATTTGAAATAATTTCTTTAAATTCAAAACCTGACTTTTTAGCCATTAGCGGTAAAAAGAAATTAATAGTAGATTCATTTGATGAAATATCGTTATAATCAATATCAATTAATTTAGGCATAATATCTAAATATAATTTAATTTCATCAAAGAATCTAGCCCAAATTATAAGTAAATTAGCGAAAGTTTGAATTGCTTCTGTTCTTTGTTCACCTGGTAATGTTTCATCATCGATATAATATGTTTTTGCATTTTGATTATTGAATCTTTCTCCCAAACCTTCAAATAAAGATCCATCATCAAAATAATGTTTTGGAAATAATTTAAAAATTAAATTTGAATTATTTAAGTCCCATTCCTTAGCTTTTTCAATATATGCATCGTTTAATAACTTATTTTTTGTAAATGTCGGGAAAAGAACAGGATTATAATCATCTTTTTCAAATTTTAAAGACGGTTTTATTTTAATATTATTTTTATCGACAAAAGGACTTGCACCATTGTATCTAAGAGAATCAATATAATTTCTTAAATTGCCGCCTGACAAATTAACGTTGTTATCAATAACAACAATTTTTGAATGTAACGAATTTCCACTTGAATCAAAACAAATTGAATTGTTAGAGTAAACGCCTGCTGGTTCGTTAAATTTAAAATACAATTTTAAAAAGTTATTTGCATATTCATTTTCTTCTCTCTTGAAAATGATATAATCAATATCTAGTTCTTTATGATAAAACCTAAACTCATCAATATATGCGGATTTTAATTTATTTCCTGATATAAAGTTTAAATCACTATTAAAATTATTCTGATGATTTAAGACTGCGTTACCTATTAAAAAATTTGCAGAAGTGTCAATATCGAAATTTAAATTATTTACAGCACTTTCAACTTTAAAGTAATTATCAACAGAACTATCAATATTAGTATTTTTCAGATTCAATTTTATTGAGTTTACATAAACATTAATTTCTTTATTATTCTGACTTTCGCTATTTGAAATAGATATACATATATGTTGCCATTCATTGATATTAACTAAAAATACAGCAATCATTTCGTTATTTTTATATTTTGAAATATTAAATAAAAAAACGCATTTTGCGAAAAGTTTTGAACCAACATTTGTAATTTCTTTAATAAAAAAAGTAAATCCATTAATTTGATTATCAGCATTAAAATCAGGAATTGCATATTGGAAAACAGGTAAATTTTCTAATATCCCTTCATTATTAATAAATAATCTAAAATCAAATGAAAAGTTTTTATTTGCAGGATTTAAAACTTGAGTTGATATTTTTTGAATAATTTGTTCATTTCTTTTTAAAGCAAATAAATATCCTGATCTATTTGTAACTTCAATATAATTATTACCATCAAATTTTAAATAACCGATATTCTTGTCAATATTATTATATATAAATTTTCCAAAACCGTCCATGTTTCTTAAGAAATCATTTAATTCTGATTCTACACCGTCTAATGGAAAATTATCATAAATATTATTAAATGAATATTCAACTTTCGAAACAGCAGAATCAAAAAAACAATGATTTCTAAACTCTGAAAAATCTACAGATCCAATCAATTGTTGTGTATTAAATAAACCTGAATACGTATCAAATCTTTCAAATTGATTTTTATTCGTTGATTTAATATTATTTTCATCCAACAATATATTTTCATTTTCCTGATTAAATCGATTATTCTTTTTTTTATTATCGTCTTTATTGGCGTCAATAAAATTTTTATATCTAAATAAATTACCCATCATTACCTACCCTGAATACTTCATTTGCATTCACAATTAAATTATTTTGTTCTTGCTGCATCAGTCTAAATATAAATTGTAAACGACGCCCGTAAAAAATAGAAGAATTAAAAAAAGGAAACCAATAATAATCACTTTCTTTTAAACACTTTGTCGCATTTTTTTCATAAGTTGCAGGAATTAAAACTTCATTTGTGTCATAATCAATCACTTCATAAAAAACTTCACCCACATCTAATCCTTCAAGCTTTTGCTTAACCTTTACAAAGTCATATTGCACGTCAATATCAAAAAATGTTACAGAAATTTTATGTAAATCATTCATAATACCTAAATCAGGTGAATATAATTTAACAGAAGCCCGCAATCTTTTAAAAGTATTTATAGTTGTCAATGAATCTTTGTATATCTTTTGAATATCATTATAAATTAATTGTCCATGATTATCAAACCAAGAAAAATTAAAATCCATTGATTCATGAGTTAATAAATAATTTGAAATTGTATTATTTCCAAAAGATAATACTTCCCAATTTGCATAATAAATACCTTTTAACTGATTATTCTTTATATCATTCATTTGAAAACAAGGAATATTATTTTCAATATATAAAGGCAAAGAATTATTACCTGTTATAACTGAAGATACTGTCAGATTCAAATCAGTCAATGGATCAATATCAACAATTTCACTTGTGTTACCTAATTTTTGAATATTTCTTAACGTTCCACCTTTTTTATTATATAAAAATATTTTATTTATTTCATTAAAATAAAAAAATCTGTTAACAGGTATATTATATGATACATCATCAATTAATATTTTTAAACAAGGACTAAGATGTTTGTTTCTAATATTTTTAGAACCTAATCTTTTCGCAAAATACGTTTCATTATCAAAAAAAGATGAATCTGCAAATTTTACAGCTAAACCTCTATTAATTAATGTTGAATTTTCTTGCCAATATTTTTCATATATAGGCGTAACATCAATAATAATATTTTCATTACCTTCTTTAATATAAGTATTACATAATTGCTTAAAATTATAATCATCATATTTAGTAATAATATCACAAAAATCAGGATTTTCTCCTTCAATTAATCTCATATCACCCATAGAATCCCAGTTGATTTTTTCATTTGTATTACCGTTATAATTACAATAAATCCAATTAGCCGTATCAACATCAGTTAAAGAATATACATCCCTACCCAAACCCTCATTAAAATCTTTTGCTAACGGTAATGCTTCAACTGTATAATCCATTGGTTTACTTAAAGATGTTGTAATATCGTGTAACTCTAGATAAATTTTTAAATTATCAATACCAATCATATCATATGAAAAAAAATCATTATCAGCAGTTAAATCTGATTTTAGCAAAATTACAGATTCTTCAATTCTCGAGAATTCTTGTAAAATTTCAAAAATATTTACATTTCCGTTATAATCAATTAAAAAATTATCTTTATTTAAAATATCACCTTTTTCACCTGACTCATTTAGCTCAATTACAATTAATCCAGATTTTATATGCGTAAAAAGTTTAAAACTTACAGATTGAGCGAAAAACTCATCAAATATACTTTGAATTAAGAATAAAAAATCATCAAGATCTGTCATATCAGCTGTACAAAAAGTATATTCATAATTATTAATATTGCCATTTGAAGGATCATCAGCGTTTTTTGTATTATCAAATTTTAAGACAATATTATTATTTTTTGTATCCTTAAAATAAATATTTCCACTTTGATACTCTTGAATATTGTCACCGTTTACTTTAATTAAACAACGCGCTTTAATCGAATTATTTTCATTATAAGTTTTAAATAAATCTAAAGTACTTGATTTTCCAAAATTTGCATTTTTTCCATCAATATTGTTTAACTTTTTATTAGTAATATAAGTATCTTTTTCTATTGGATAGATAATATACATAATATCTAAGATCCTTTTTATTTTATTATTAATTATAAAAAGAAAAGATTTATGAAGAGACAACTTTTGCGACAATATCAACGACAGGATATTTAATTTCAAAAATTCCACCTTTAGTAGGATATAGAATATCTTTATAAATTTGTTGTTGAATATTAATAATATCATTTGAATATTGAAAACCTGAAGGATAACTTGATCTTAGTTGCGCAGGGGCTGAATAACGTCCTCTCTTTTGTGAAATTAATTCATGTTTTTTACTTACGACACTTCCTACACCATAAGTATTTAAAACAACGTTATAAATCGAATCAAGTTCAATTGGTTGATTAATTTCAAACCCCTTAAAGTAAAAAATTAAATTATTTTTTACGTTTCTTTCAACTTGGTCAACAGTAATTGATGAATTTTTTAAATCCATTCTTATATTGACATTAATGGTAATATTAAATATTTTTGCGTCAAGTATAGTAAAACTGTCGCCTATTAAACGATATTCATTTAAATACTGCATTAAATTTTGTTTTAAAACGTCAGATGCATAAGTTAATTTTTTCGAAATATCTTCACATAAAACATAAATATTTTTCGAATAAATATTATTTGCGTCATCTTCCAACGCGATTTTAGATACTTTACCGAATGGTGATGGCATTGAATATATTTTGCCTAATAAGTCTTGATAATTAACAATTCTGTTTTGCATTTTCATTGCATTTGGTATTTGCGCTTTTAATTCATTAAAGTTTAAAGCACTTCTGCCACCTTTTGCAGGTTCTTCATTAGTAATAAAAACAGAATTTAAAATAATTTCACGCTTTAATTGATCAGTTAATTCTTGTTTAAAAATAATATTTCTATTATCATCAATTTTATTAATATTGTAAGATGGAATATTATGATTTAATCCGCCGCCATATGAATATGTTACATATACCACTGTATTTCTTGGCGCAATACCCAAACTATTTGTTTTTAATAAATCGCCTGGATCAAAACTAAATTTTGGAAAATAATCTCTTCCATATAAAGATACTGCACTTTTCGTAGGATCCTGAATTAAAGATTTTTCCATAAAAGAATCTTGATTTGATGTACCAAAGCGAATTGATGTTTGTCCTGTGTCAAAATTATCTTCTCTGACAAATCGATAAGGTGCAGGAACTATTTCATAGTATTTATCACCCTGTTTATTTATTTTTGTTGCTTTATATATTGTGTCTTGACTTAAATATTCAACTTCATAATAAATATTATCATTTGTGTCAACAACATTTTCAATCATCGTAATATTTGAGTTTGAAAGAAAAATGTTTGGAAATTGTCGATATGTATTGTCAAAAGAAAAAGTTTCAGTTGTTCTATTTCCAGATATGGCTAAACCATATTTTTTAATTACAACAGTTGTGTTCGTTGTTCTTTCAATTTCATACGACCCATCAGTAAAATCAACATCATGTAATAAATAAAAAGAAATATTATTTAAAGATGATAATTTTAAATTTTTTAAGATCTTTGGTAATTGATTTGGGTTAGGTCCGTCTCCTGTATCATTTAAATCAACTTCTACTTTTACGACAACTTTAACAACAGCAGGCGACGCAGGTGATACTTTAATGCCAGCATTTTTAATATGTTTAATAATATTTTCATTTTCAACAGCAGTTGAAGGATCTAACTCGTTATATTGATGATCCATATAAAAAGATAATGAATCACCTACAATTGCTGCAAAATCAAGCAACATACCGCCTAAAGATGCTTCTGAAAAATCGTTGATTTTAGTTGGAAAATAATTTCTGGCGTGATTTAACAATTCTTCTCTAAACTGTTCAAATCCTTTCGTCAAATAATTTCTTTTTAACTTTTTCTCATCGTTTATACTTTTTTTAAGATCCAAATTATCGATAGCCATTTATATTCCTTTTTTAGTTGTTCATTCCTAATTTAATTATTAACTTTTTTTGTTGATTTGATACGACAGGTATCGTGTACACAATTTCAACTCTTAAAACAGACACGGCACTCTTTTCTGATTCTATTTCATCACGAAAAGATGTAAAAGAAACCAAATTAATTAAGGGTGATGGATAATAAATATTAATAACACGTGTAATCTCTTGCATCGCTAAATCATCAACATTGTCAATATCGGTTCTTGTCAAAATATTTTTTAAAACTGTTCCAAATGTTGGAAAACACAGTCTTTCACCCGGCTCTGTTCGAATTAAATTTTTTAAATTATCTTCTATCACATTTTCTAAATTATAATGCATTTTAAATAAATCATCTTTTGTTGATAATTGTAAAGGTGTTGCAATACCTAATGGCACAGGAACATTATTAGCTCTAATGTTTTCATTTCTCTTATAAACATCATTTAAACTATTTCCACTTTTTTTATATAAAATATTTTTTGTTTCATTTGCCATTTATAATAATAACCTTTTTATCTTTTATTTAATTATAGTTAATATTTAAATCAAATTTAAAAGAGAAAGATATTATTAGCGTCAAAACGATTTAATTCCCGAAATACTAAATTAACATTGTTTTTATCATTAAAGAAATCGTCAATTGCTTTTTCAAAATCTGCAATATTTTTTTCTAAAATGACGTCTATTACATCCTGCGTCAACACAGGTTTATCACTATTTGCATTTAATAATATTACAACACCTGTTGCAACAATTGTAACCTGAATGTAGAGACAATCAGCCATTAAATTTAATATAAAATAAAAACACAACGCGTTTAAACGAGCGAAATCTGCTTTTTGTAACTGAACACTTTTATTATTCTCTAATTTGCTCTTTATCTTACTATAAAACTTTTCATTTATAAATGAATCAAAAGAAGTATCATCATCAGGCCCTCTGCTTACTATTTCAAAATTTTGTTGTATTACAACTTGGGCACCCGCTGCAAGTAAAGGATTTGAAAAAGTCATTAAATTTGAAGGTGCAGGTGGCGAAGTATCAAAATTTGCAAAAGCTGCAGAGAATATACTTTCAATTTCCTTTTCAGGAATTTCCTCTAATTTACCTAAAATATAAGGGTCATCAGCTGAAAACACGAAAGAAATTTGTAATGTTTCAAAAATAGCATTTTTAAATATATCACAACGTTCAATACATTTAACTACAACTGCTAAATAATCTTTTTTTGTTTTATCAATTAAATCTTGCATAAAAAAAGGTAATAAATCATTATCAATTACTTTATCCATATCTTTTAATGAATATTCTTCTGCCATTTTATAATCCTTTTAATTTGTTTTAACTAAAGTGCTTAAAATCTGATTCAATTCAGTTTTCAAAGTTTGAATATTACCTAAAATTTTACCTAAATCTGTCGCATCGAAAGTGCGTGCTGTTTGTTCACCTGACACGTTTGTTTTGGGTGATAAAGTAAAATTATCTTTTGCTGTTCCAATAGTTCCTTGATTTGTAAGTTGTAAATTGGTTGACACCGACACCCCCTGTTCAGGTGGTAATGTAATACCTGTTGGACCTGCATATTGATGTTGATGTTTGCTTAATTCATCCAAAGATTTACCAATATTATTAAAAGCTAATACCACTTGATCCATAAACTGTTCCAAACGTTCTTTTAATTGAAATCCTAACACAGCAGGTTCTTTAGCATCATGTCCTAAATAGATATTGTCACCTAAACCATTGACCTTTTTACGTTGACTATCACCTAATACTATTTTAGGCCCATCAATTGAAACAACACCGTCATGATCTAAACTGATATATGCACGATCATCATCAAATAACCCTTCTTTAATTATTTTAATAGAACCTGATTGAGGTGTATCAAGTAACTCAAAGATGTCGTCTGATTGGTTATTTTGAAATTTACTTTCCAAATCTCTTTTAAAAATTTGACCTCTTGCAACAAGACGAATCTCGTCAGATTTACCAATAATAAATCCTCTTCTCTTTACATTTGTAATTTTCTTTTTGATACCCGTTGAATCAATTTTTAATAAATTACGATTATTTAATAAACCGTCACCATCACAACGTTCAGAAATGTAAAGACGACTAATATCGGTATAAAAGTCAGCGTCACCTTCAGCAATATTTTGATTATCAAGCCCTAAGTAAAATCTATTGTCTTTCATGTTCTCTAGATAATTTTTTTCATTATAAATTGAAAACATTGCATTTTTATATACATCATTTGCAACTAAAGTTGTAAAACTTTGACCACCAAAAATCTGCGTTTTTATTTCTTTTTGTGTTAATAAAGTATGTGTAATTCCACAACGACCCGCTACAATATCAATTGTGCCAGAATTATTCTCTATGTCATTATATGCCAATGAATTATAATATTTTTCAATTCTTTCTTCTTTTTTTCGTGCCTTATCAGTCCCTAATTTTATTAATGTATTATTTGATCCTTGAATTACATAATCGCCAGGATCTTTTGTAAAGCGTGGTACACTTTCAAGCAACCACTTTCCTGAAATATTTAATGTTGGTTTTTGTTTAATATCTTTTTCACGTAATAATTTATCATTTGATGATAAATTGCTATTATTACGAACCGGTCCGTTATTAAACATAGGCGTTGGAATTTCTATTTCTCTAGGTAAAGCTATATTCGCAGCGTTATAATTTTTTAAAAATTTTCGATCTGCATGCGTATAATTCACATCTTCAATAAAATTAATATTGTGAATTCTAGATAACCAGAAAAACTCAATATCTGATTGTGCAGTTTTTGTTGTATCTTCATATATCCAAACTTCCTCATTAGGTTTAATAGGCAGAGACATATGTGAAGAGAAAAAAGGAATTGCAACAAATAACTGTTGTTCAGCATTATCAAATGTTGCAACAATAGAATTTCTAGGCAAATCTTTTAATAATTCTTTGGTTTTAACTCGATATAAAGAAATATTTTTATTATTTAATATTCTTTCAATCAGTTCATTATTTAAAATAATAGGATGCGTAATAACATCTAAAACTATTGCCCTTCGAAACATATTTATCTACCACCTTGGATTTTTAAAAACAACTCATCTTCTGATAACTCTTCGCTATTTTCTGTTTCTTCTTTTGCAATTAATTCTGCTAATTTTAAAATTTGATCATTTGATTTTGACATTCTTTCAAGATATTTCGACATTATTTGACCGACACTAATATGATCGGCAATATCAGTCCCGCTCATTATTTGATAACAATCGTTAAATAATATTTTTGCTTTTTCTCTATCCTCTAAAGCATTTTCATAAATTTCTTTCCACAATGTCTTTTTCTTGTCTTCTGTTGATGTTAAACCATCAAGAAGTTCAACAAAATTATTAATTTTTTTTTCTTTTTTTTGATTTTCGTCAATTTTTTTGCTAAGTAATTCAATATTTTTATCTTGCATTATACTATTCCTTTATTTAAATTAGTGAAAAAAGATCATCATCTATATCTTTATTTATTTGCCGAAATGTTTTTCGAATTGAAGAGAGAGCTGAACTTAATTCTGCATTATTTAAACCTGAAATCTCTCTCAAGTACACCAATAAAGCCCTCTTATTTAAAAATTCTAAATTGTCAATATTTTGAAATAACATTCGAATTGCTTCAACACACTTTTTTTCACGAATATCTGTGATAACACCGCATAAATGATCAATAATATCGTGAACACGTTGCATACGCTCATCAGCAATCATCTGTTCCTCAGGATTGTTTGATTCATCAATCATATATGTTGATAAATTAATCCTAGGATATTTCTTTTGTTGATTTCTTTCTTCTTTTGGTTGAGTATTTGGGGTATAATTCATATTACCATCATCAATTACAACTGTTCTTTTAAACTGCAAATAATTTTTTCGAGATCTTGCAATTAACCAATTTTTTGCAACAACATTAAAATATGAAAAAGCTTTTTTACCTTTAGATCCATCCCATTTTTGAATGGTTTCCCATAAAAAAAAGACACAATCTCTTTTCATTGTTTCAATATCACCATCAAATGATTTAAAACTGTAAACAGATACAAGCTTATCAACTAACATTTCAAACGCAGGAAGAATATCATTTAAATAAATCTTTCCTCTTTCCTCATCAGATGTCGCTGTTTTATAATCTTCCAACTTTTGTTGAGTATCTTTATTGAAATATTGATCGTCTTTTTTCTCGCCTTTTTCTTTAACAGACTTTTTTCGAACTTTTCTCGATTCTGATCCATTTTCAATTAAATTTTTTGAACTTTCATCTTCTATAATTCGTTTAGTTATCGCCATTTATATCATCATCCTCTTCTAAATCATCTCGATTTGTTAGTTTTTGTGCTATATTTAAAATTGAATCCCTAACGCCATTTATTTCTTTTAAGACGTCCCTTATTTCTCTTGAATCAAAAAAAATCGGAATATTCAATATTTCTGAAATTTTTGCATACTTTTCATCTAATACATCTAAACTATCTTCAATCACATCTTGCATCTTTAAAATAATCAACGCAAATTTAATACAGAAGAAAATAGAAATACTCAATAAGATTAATATAAAAAATATTATATATATCAATTTATTACCCATTTTTATATTAAGCAATATTAAAAATAAAAAAAAATAAATAAAATTATTTACAATGAAGTGTATTAAAAAACGGACAATACTGGCATGATGTTCTATTTTTCAACGTCATTGGATTCTCCTTAGTAATTCCTTTTACCATCGATCTTACAATTTTTACAGCATCCTCCATACTCTTCGGTCCGGAACTTATTGAAATCATCTGACATACTTTTTCAACTTTATCAACTTTCTTCAACAACACAAACGCACACTGCACATCTCTAGATGCTAAATTATTCTTACCCATCCAAAAATGTTTATATAACAATAATTGCATTTGCGTTAAAAAATCCTGCTGCTTTTCACGATCCCAACCCCGGGCTGACGCCGTCTTCCAATCAAGTATATAATACTTCCACTTTCCTGCCACTTTCTGCGGCACCTTTATAATGCAATCAATGTATCCCTTAAACTTTAAAGGTAAATCTTGCATCTCCTCATACAACATCTCTTCAGCAGAAACAGTTTCCCAATTAGGAAAATTTAAATCCATCCAACCAGGTAAAGCTTTTAAACTATTTTCAGCCCATTTTTGCCACTTTTCAAAAACAATATGGGTATAATCTTTATTCTTTGTCTCTTGCATCTCTTTCCACTTACCATCAAAATCAACACGTAACCACTCAGCTTTTAAATTATTTACCATCTCCTCAAATTTTAACTCTTTGGTCTTTAAAAAATGCTCCACAGCATCATGTACAATTGAGCCATAATACAAATGAGGACTTTCTTCAAAGACATCAACCTTGTCTAAATATAACAATTTGTGTTTCCAAGAACACTCTTTCCATGTTCGAACTTCTGAATACGAAACATGTTCTTTTAGAACTTTCTCTTGCATCATTTACTCGCTTTTAAAACGTTAAATAAAATAATTATAATAAAAATTTAAGTATATACAAAAATTAATAAAACGGATGAGTAATAGATGAAAAAGTACAATTACTATTTGTTACTATTTTTCCTAATCCACTATTATCAGTAACTAAATTTGAAGAATTATGAACATTTAATAATAAACATGTATTTGCCACAGGCGAAATAGAATTATAATTAGGCGTAAAAGTTGATGTATATAACGCAGTACCTTTTACCCAATGAAAACCTTTTAAATTTCCACCAAATGCTGCATTAGTTGTCAATGATTGTTCATTACCAATTCTTAAATTATTAGTTGTATCATTAAAATCATAAGATGATGTTAAATTAGAACCTAATTGAGTACCATTTTTAAAAACCCTTATCGTAGTACCAGAACGTGTTACAGCAAAATGTGTAAATACATTTTTATAAGTTCCTACACTACCAAAAGAATTTGCAGCGCCATCAATCCATAAATAAAAAGTTCCACCTTCTATCGAAACGCCAAACGTTGCTGTAGGATATGTTCCAAATGAAAAAATACGAGGTGCACCATTCGAATCTGTTTGATATTGCCACCATTCTACTGTAAAATCATCTGTTCTAAATAATAATTGATTATCATTTGCAGCTAATGTTAAATAAGTTGTTCCTGTACCATTAAATAAAATACTACCATTTGAAGAAGTAATATTTAAAGATGATTCATTTACAACATGCCAAATCTCTGCTGTTGTATCAACACTACCATTATTTGTATATCCTGAAGTATACATTAACTGAATTGCTTGTGTACTACTATTAGATAAAATATAACTTTTATTTGATGTTGTATTAATTCCTCTTACTCTTACACCTGCACTATCTGCAGGCGTTTGAATTGTTAAAGTCCCTGAACCTGTTTTTTTAATATATAATTTAAAAGTCCCTGTTATCCAAGTTGATGTTCCTCCTCCCGGTCCTAAAGGTAAAGTTAATGTCCAGTTATTTGTTCCATTATTAACAATTACTTGATTCGCATAAGTTCCATTAAAAGAACTTACAAGGCTAGGCAAAGTTGTTGAATTTGAATTAATATATTTAGGTTTAGGCAAAAATGTTTGAACATAACTAGGTGTTGTAGTATTTGCAAGAAGAACAAGATAACTTGTTGAATTATTATAATTTATAATAGAATTTGAAATTCTAGACGGGAAAAAAGAGCTAGCAGTATTTTTATTAGCTAAATAATTTTTTGATGAAAATGTCATTTTAAAATCAACCTTTCTTTAAGATATAACATGCCAAATTTCAAAAGATGCATCTACTGAACCTGTATCACTTAAAGTCGCAGTATATACTACTGCAATTGATTGAGCGCTAGCATTTGCCAAAGTATAGCTTTTATTTGATATTGTATTAATTCCTCTTACTCTTACACCTGCACTATCTGCGGGCGTTTGAATTGTTAAAGTTCCTGAACCTGTTTTTTTAATATGTAACATAAAAGTTCCTGTTCTCCAAGCACTATTAACACCTCCAGCTGCGCCTAAAGGCAATGTTAATACCCAATTATTTGTGCTATTATTAACAATTATATAATTTGCATAATCGCCTGTATAAGAATTAGCATTGTTAGGTAGAATACTATTATTACTGTTAATGAATATAGGTGTATATACGTTATCAGAAATAAAAAAATCAGCGCCTGTAGGACTAATTGAAATATAATTACTTGCAGTAGTATAATTTTTTGATGTTGCATGTGCTGAATTTTGAGTTGTAAGATATGTAAAACCTGCGTAAAAAGTCATTTGTTTTCTCCTCCTTAAATAACATCCCAACCTGATGAATGTGCTATTAATGTCCAAGTTTGACCGGTTGATAATAAACTTAATTTTGTTGTTGTACCAATTAAAGTTGTTGAATCTAAAAATATCTGTGTTGTTGATGTACCAATATCAACTTGTCCATTTGCACATCTTTTTAAAGTAACTTGATAACCAGGCACAGTTGATCCATTAGGTAAAGTTAAAGTTATAGTTGTAGAATTTGTACATCTAATCAATGTAAGTGGAGATGATAATGTAATATTTGAAGTTGTTGAAACTGTTTGAATACTTGTTGTTGCACTAGACCCACCTCCACCACTAACAGCAGAAACAGCAGTTGTAACATAAGCTGTTGTTGCAACTTTTGTCGAATTATCATTAGATGATTGAGTTGTTGCTGTAGCTGACGAACCTAAACCAATTGAACCTGAAACTGTTGTTGTACCACTAAATGTTTTATTACCTGTAATTGTTTGTGTACCTGCTATTTCAACCAATTGTGTTGTTTTGTCAGATATTTGCTTAACTTTTATCTGAGTCATTTAGAAACCCTTTATTTAAAATACTTATTAATAAATATCATAAAAGAAAGATTAAATTTTTAAAAAATAAATTATAATATTACTTCATTCCAACAATTGTTACAATGTCACCTGATTCAATTGGAAAACTAGAATTTGACTCAGACCATCTTAAACGTGATGTTGATGTTAATGATGAATATGCTTGCTGATCAGCATTTGCTGAGCCATCAGCAGTAAACCAACAATCACCAGATTTATCAGTAAATGAAACTCTTTGTTTAACACCATTTACAAATACTTGAATTGTTGCACCAGTTGCTGGTGTTTGACCAATTGTTAATGTAGTATCTGTACCATTACCACCACCACCAGAAGCAGTAAGAGATGAAGATGTTGTTTCAAAATTAACAAATGAACCAGCGCCAGCAGACACTGATAATTGGCCATTTGATGCACTCAAACCTGAACCTGCCATTGCAGATACAATACTAGAAATTGTAGACTTTCTTGATAAATTTGAATCTGATGCATCAATAATTGCGACAGAATCATTTGCTACACTTACACCGCCAGTAGGTGCAGATAATTCACTTAATTCTAAACTAAATGACTGACCTGTTAACAAGATACCTTCACCTGCTGTATATGCTGCACCGGCTGAGAATTGTGTAAAACTTAAAGCTGTTTCTCCTAAAGTAATTGTACCTGTTGTTGACAATACCCAACCTGTTGCAGCATTTGTGTTACCTTGTTCAACAAATGTAAACATACCAGGTGTTACTTCACCAGCAGGTGAATTATCAGCATCAGTAGCACGAGTCAATGCAAAATTAGGTGAAGCGCCTACAACATAGATACCATTTTGTGAACCAGTACCTTGATTTTTAACAAGAACTCTATTTCCTTCAACAACTGTTATACCATCAATTTCTAAAGCATAGGAACCATTCAAAGTAGGTGTAGCAAGTGTACCAACATCAGCTGTTGTGGCAACTCTTACACTCTTCTTGACATCAAGACCTGTCGCAACACTGTCAACATAAGTTCTAACAGCTTGTACTGTAGGCAATTTTGAGTTATCGCCTGAAGGCAATGTAGTATCTGTGCTATATACATCTGAATTTAATTTTGCAAGTGTTACAGCTGTGTCATTAATTTTAACACTTGTAATCGCGCTATTTGCAATTGTAAGTGCACCATTAGCAGCAAGTGTTGCATCTGATGATAACGCGACATAAGCTGGCACACCATTTGTTGTGACAATTAATTTGCCATTATCTGTGGAGGATGATTCAAGTTTTGTTAAAGCAACTGTACCTGCAGAGATTTGCTTACCTTTAATTTGAGACATAATTTAGTTCCTTATAATATGTTTTATTTATTATATATGCTTTTTAAACGTTTTTAATATACCAAACTTTAATAATATCACCATTTTCTATAACACCTTCAACAAGATTAAAATTAATTCTATTAGCAGGAAGAACAGCTACAGAATATTCAGAATCATTTAATTCAATACCATTTAATAATATTTTTACTTGAGGAATATTATTCAATTTTTTAATTGAATTTGTTACAGTAATATATTGAGATCCATTTTCCAATTGAATATTACTAAATGTAAATGTTTCATGTAACCAGTTAATTTGATTTAACAAAGTATCTTTTGATAACCAAGAAACATTTACATTTGCACCGCCAGATACCAAAATATCACCTTCATTACCTGTTTGATATTGATATTCCTGAGTATTAATATCAAATGTTGTTTGGGTTGATAAAGCCCCTGAATTTGTTACAGATATCGCTTTTACACCATTTTCATATGTTAAATGAACAGAACCGCCATCAACATCTGCAAGAAAATTAGGCATTATGGTAACATCACCATTAGAATTACCGAGATATAAAGTTTTAGCTTTTTCGCTCAAATAATCTGATCCTGAATTATAAGATTTACCGCCTAACCCTAATACTGAATAATCAGATACTTCACTATTTCCCTCATTTTTTAGATATAAATTAACAGATGCTGATGAACCGGTTGACTTATTTTGCATTGTTAAACCGCTATATGTTCCATTATATGAATCTGCTGTTACAATACTTGTTTTAACTGTTGTGTTATAGTTTGGATCACCCCCTATAACTAAAGTTTTATCACTTAATCCTGTTCCTGAATAATTTTTAAAGGCAAAATCACTGCTACCTGCAAAATCTTGACCTGTTGTTGTGTATAATATTTGATTTGCCGAGAGATTTAAATTTGTATTTACGCCTGTTTTAATTTCAACCCAACTAGAACCACTCCAAACATATGTTTTATTATCGCCTGTAACAATTACAAAATCGCCCTGTTGTACATCAAGAGCATCACGTTCTGCATTATCTGCGACAACATACGTATCTGTAACTGCAATTGCAGGTAATTGAGATTCAGGTATTTTGCCTGATTCATCAAGAGATGCAACACCTCCAGCTGCACCAACATCAATAATATCAACTTTATTTAATATTGATTGTTGATTATTGTAAATTATTTTACCTAATGTATTATTCGCAGAATTTGCAAGATTTAAAACTAAACTGCCATCTACATTCTGTAATTGCTGAAATCCCAAATTTGTAATTAACGTATTATATCTTGTTAAATTTATTAAATCTTGGTTTAAAACTTGCCCAATTGACGAACCTAATGTTTGCAAATTAATAAATGTATCGATTACTATTTGATTATCTTCAAAATTAGTTGTAATATCACCTGATATTGCGCCTTGCAATACTATATTTTTATCTGTATCAAATTTATGGGCTTTATTTGAAATAATATCAAATATAGTAGGTGTCGCATTACCATCGATTAATTGATTAACAGTCAATGTATTAATTGTTAAACCGTCAACAAGTTGATCACTTACCTCAATATTATCAGCAAATATATTCTGCACATAAATATTCTCAAATTTATCATTAGATGCACCTAAATCCTGAATATTGTACATGCTAGGTGTAACTCTTCTTCTAATTGTCATTTAATATATTAATCCTGTTTCATAATATACTAAATATATTCAGTTTTTCACTGCTCTATCAAAATTTTTCCAATTAATTTTACATATCCACTCGAATTTATTTTTAAATAATGCGTCGTTGTTGAACCCGAATAAGTCTGATTATCAAGATATCTTAAATCATTTTCAAAAGTAATATTATCTCCACTCTCATTTAAATATAAAGCGTAATTAATATTGTTAACTTTTTCATTTTCTTCATCAAAAATATCAACTGTAATTGTATCAATCAATTCTGTTCCATCATATGAATATTGAAAATTTAATGAAGAATTAACAATCATTCTATACTTTTTTATATGAGCAGATTTGTCGATTATCTTATACAAAGAAAATGTGATAGGTTGTGTCCAATTGTTAAAAGAATTTACTGTCCAATCACTTATAAATGATTTATCGAGATCAATACTACATGTACAAGCCCAAATATTTTTTTGATTATCCAAAGCAATTTGAACAAAATTACCTGTCTCGCTTTGCTTTAAAATCCATTCAAATTTATTAGATATACTATTTACTCTTCCAGTTAAAATCTGAACTGAATTCTTTAAATTAACTAAAATCTTTGTAAAATTATCTTCATCTAATGATAATAATCCAATTTGGGTTTCATTAAATTCATAATAACCTTGATAAGTTAAATTGCGCCAATTTGTTGTATCAATTTCATAAGTAATAATTCTACGACATTTTGATTTTTGATCTGTCGTCAAAGAAGAATTATCGATTAGTAAATTAGCATTGCGATTTGTACCATAGAAAATACAATGATTTAAGAAATATCTATTTGCAATTTTTGTAATAAAATTATGATTCATGTATTTATATAACTGACCATTATCATGTTTAGATGCTGTTGATAAAGCTAAAGTTGTGCCAGCAATACTTGTTTTTGAACTATAAATTTCGTCATGTAAACATCCATATGTAAACCAGTCAGTGTCTGCAGGATATGTAATATTGCAATCCAATAATTCAAATTGATTTGTGTCATAGATAGATTTATTCCAATTATATACAATTGGGGAAAAATAATTTGTTGTCTTTAAAAAATCATGCGTCGTATTCCCTGTCGAATAAGTTGGAACATAAAAATGATATAAATCTGCAACGTTAGGATTAAGCTCAACTTTGCTTGGCACATTAAAATATACCATACTATTACCACATGCAGAATTTGTCCAGTTTTTAAGTATTTTAAAATCAGCATTTGCCCAGTTATTACCCGGAATATCATTTAAATCAGTTACTTCTCTCCAACGACTTCCTCTCCACTCAAAAACGTAACTTTTTTGTGCAGATGCTGAATTAATGACAGGTGTTAAATCAAAAGTTTGTGCCGTATTTGTAATATTTCTATACTGAATTTTAAAATTACCAACACCTGATATATGTGATACCTTAAATCGATCACCTACATTTGGATTTAAAGGTGTATAATATACATAACCTGTATTACTTCGATTATACGTGTAATTTTTCCATACAATTAATTGCGCATTTGTTGATAATATAGTCTCAACTCCTGTAATAGATGGATTATCATATGTCTGTAAACAATTATAATTTAAATTAACACAGTTACTGACATTATTCATATTGTATATGTCAGCTTGATTTACTCCTGTAACAATTAATTCGAATGAATATGTACCTAAACCTGTTAATATACCATGATAATTTTGAATAGTATCAACTGTTACATGTTGATATGGATATATTTGTTTATTATCGCGCGAAGTATTATAAAAATCATATCCACTTGTTGTCATTGCCATTACAAAATTATCAAATCTAATATTTAAATTAGGATGAAACATAACTCCAAAACTGTTATGATTACCTACAGTTTTTGTTAAATTAATTCGAATAATTTTACCTATATCTGATAATGCAAAACTTTGTGCAATTGCAATCCACATAAAGTCAGTTGATCCCGTATTTGTGATATTATATTCTGTAATGTTGGATGAACTTATTGTCATTGTGTAGTTGTCTGATGTAGTTGCAATAGTTCTATTCACCGTCGTTGTCGTGGGATTAACTGGATATATTGATTTAAAATTTAAAGATCGATTAAAATCTCGAATAATATTAGTTGAAAAATATTGTTTAATATCTGTTACAAGTGTTCCTGATTTAAGACATGAATTTGAAACATTTAAATAGTAATGCTGACCTAAGGTATCTTGCCCTAAATAACCCATATAATTAATTCCAACTCTAGAATCTGTTCGTGCATACCCTAATAATCCGTCACCTACTCGTTGTTGCATAACATTTGAATTACCAAATATTTGTGCTCTTTGACTGTCAGATTCGCCTGCTAATGCGACATTATATGGTATTTTAATATCTGTAAAAAGATCAGTATTAAAGTTTAAAGAGACAGGAGTATTATAATTATTATTCCATAATGAATTATCAGTTATTTCAGAAGTATATGCAGGAGAATAAATCTGTTGTTTCCCTAATTCAGATCTTGAACCAGGCATGTCATGTTTAATACAAATCATTTTTTTATTTACGAAATCAGTAGAGATATAACTAAGATTTGAAAACAACAAAGTATTTACTTCATTAGCGGGATTTGTTGTTGAATCTTTATATAAATTTGTGATATTATACCAACCGCCATTTGCAAATTCAAATAATACTATTTTTGTTAATGATGTAGAAGTAATTGTATCACATAATCTTACAGCGTTATAAGTAACAAAAAAAGATCCCGTCGCAGAAGAAGATAATTCAAATAATATCTTTACACCATTTGCAGATCCAGCGTTTAATTGAAATTCTTTATTCAGCGTTGATCCTGTATAAGTCAATTTTCTACTTTGCGCAAAAGAAGAAGATAATCCTGACGCAGTATTAACAGCATCAGGATTTGTTGCTGTTGCGATATTTGTATTAATATATTGTGTATTACCTGCAACAAAATAGTTGTTTGATTCAATTGGAATAACTTTTACTAATTGTTGATTTGATGCATCAATATCAAGACTAGAACCTTTATATAAAACGAGTGAATTATCAGAGTTTATATTTAATGTATTTCCTGTGCCTGTTACACTTGAAAAACCTCTTGACATATTTGATGTTTGTTCATTTAGAAGAATATAACTCTGATTTGAGATATTATCATTAATCGTATTAATAAGTCCTAAATTTTTAGAAAGATTTTTGTCAAGGCAAAATAAATGAGAATAATCGTTATTTGAATTTTTATGATAATACGTGACGATATAAGGCGTTGTGCCGTTACTATATGGTATTGCATATGTCGAAATCTTATTAATAGATTTTCCATTTGTTAAAATTTTATTAGAAAAAATGCTGCTAGATAAATTAAATAAATCTGGATAAGCTACAAAGTTATATATAAAGTTCTGAATCGGTGATAAACTTTTCTTATAATTTAAGAATTTGCAAGAATCTGCTGTTTTTACTACTTTCGTGAAAGTTTTATCTTTTTTTGAAATTTTTGTATTTCTAGAAATAAATAATTCGTTATTTCCCGGGTTTTCAATTAATATATTTCCTAATAAATTTGTTTCATTAAAAAATAACGGCCCAGCGTTAGGTGCTGATATAGTGTATGCAGGCGTATCAACACTTTCACTTCTATTGGCAAGTAAAAATTCAAAATCATCTATTTTTATTAAATTGCTGATTGACATATTTTATTTAAATTCTTTCATTTACATTCTAAATATTATTTATAAAACATATTTTAAGCCCAAAATTCTTTATACTGTCCTCCTGATGAATTATTTCCACCGTTTCCATCATTATTTGTAACTGTTACTTTTTCATTAATAACATAACTTACACTGCCATCATTCACAACTTTCAAATTTAAACTATCTGTTTTGTCATGTGTATACAAATAATCAGATTTCACGATCGTATTTCCAACATTTACATATTGATCAATTGATGATTGCACCTGCGAATTATCTATTATTAGGACGATAAAAGCGTCAGTACTAAAATTCGTAACATCAATATCGAAGATACCTTCATTTTGCAGTAAAACAGGTATATCTTCGACAGACATAAAATCCAGCACCTTTATTACCTGTTGAGGATTTACAAAATTATTGTTATTTATATCCAATGTTTCATTTAAAACATTTAAAATGTCATATGAAGTATTAATTTTTTCAAGATCTGTTGAATAGACATCACTTTCAAAAGTTACATTATTAATATTTGTCACGTTTGATACACGTAAAAAGTCTTTATTGCTTGTCTGAAATTGACTTATTTGATGATATTTTTCTTTTTTTTGAAAAATTTTTCCGTCTTTTGTTTCAAGCTGCGTTGTATTTTTAACTTGAAAATATTTAAAAGGTAAATTGGGTAACATCTTTGAATATAACCTGATTTTTATTGTATTAATACTAAATATCTAATTCTTATAGTATGTCGATACTCGCAACAATATAAAAATGTCGTGATTCCTGTATCAAAACTTCAATATTGACATCATCGCCATAATCAGATGTGACAGAAATATAATCTAAACCATTATCATTAAATAAAACTTTACCATCACCATTTTGAATTTGTAAATTAACCTGTATAGATTGTCTAATATTATTAATGTCATAAACAGACAATTTTAAATTTTTAATAATTGAATTTGTGGCATCATCTATCGTCGATTGATAAAATATATTTTCTTTATTTTCTTCATTCAATTCAACTCGATATGATAAATTTAATAAACCCCCAGAATCAACTTCTGATAATTTATGTAATTCAAATATAACTTTTTGTGAAACCAAATTCGTTAATAAATTACCATATAATTTTTCAGATAAATTAATATTACATTTTACAGCCCAAATTGTATCATTACTATCACGTGAAATTTGTATAAAATTACCTTCATGCAGTGCAGACAACGTCCAGCCTGTCGTTGTATCAAAATTTAAAATACTTACAGAATTTTTCTGATTTATTAAGATTTTTGTAAAGTTTGTTTCATCTAACGGCAAAAAGCCAAGTTGCGTATCATTAAATCCATAAGAACTATGATAAGTTAAACTACGCCAATTGCTTGTATTAATTTCATATGTAATAATTTTTCTACATTTTTCTTTTTGTAATGTACTTAAACCATTATTTGAATTATTAACTAAAATATTTGCATTATGATCTGTTCCATAAAAAATGCAATGATTTAAAAAATAGCGACTTCCTACTTTCGTAATAAAATTATGATGAAAAAACTTATATAATTGCGAATTATCATGAGATTCTCGAGTTTTACCTGCTGTTTCATGATTATAATAAAATTCAGTACCCTCAGCAAACCCTGTACCCTTATTGTACCCCTCTGTATGTGTATTTGCATACGTTAACCACGTATCAGACCCGGGATATGTAATACTTGTATCAAGAATTGTAATCGCGTCAGACGTCGTTAATGATTTATCCCAAGTATATAAAATAGGTGTATATATCGATAAACCCGCAGTTACTTTTGATGATGAAAAGTTAGTGTTTGTATATGCAGGTGCATAAAAATAATATATATTTGAATTGTTAGGACTTACAATTGCTTTTGAAGGAACAGGTAAATATGTTGAAACCAAACCTGTTCTAGGTTCATTCCATAAATGAGTTCCTGGTATTGGAAAATAACCTAAATCGGTCTGCAATTCCCAAGTCGTATTTGATGAATTATATTTAAAATAATATATTTTTATCACAGAGGCCGATGTTGTTAATGGCACTAAAACTGTCGAATTTGTCGCCGAAACATTTACTTTAAATGAACCTGTGGAGCCTAAATGTTGTACTCTAAAAATATCATTATTCGCAGGACTTACAGGTGCGTAATAAGTAACGTTAGTAGTTGTTAAATTAAATGTATTATTTTTATTTAATGTTAATGCAACTGATGTTGTAGATGTAATCGCTACATTTCGATTCGTATTTCCTATTTCATAATATTGAGATACGTATGTATAATTAATATTTTTTAGATTTGTTGTAGTCCCATTTGTTGGATTTTCTTTTATAATTGCTGTTGTCCATGAATTTTTTAAAGTTGTTTCAAGATTAGAAATTACATTTTCAACATTTGTTGATGCTGTGTCTGTATCTCTTGTTGCTCCTTCATTAATATACAAAAAATAATTTTGTCCTGCGAAGTCTTGACCCATATACCCTAGATATTTTGTAAAATAACGAGCGTCGGCGTGGGAACCTGCTTGACCTAAAACCCCAAAGCTAGACGCCTGAAAATTTGCTAATGTTGTTATATTTTCAAAATTTTGTATTGTATTTGCTGCAAATTTTGCATTTAAAATTGTTTCATTAACACCCCAGGTTGCTTTAAGAATTGTGGTAAATGTAAAATGTCTATAAGCCTTTAAAGCCCCAGATGATTTAAATTGCGATGTCTTTAAAAAGTATATTGATCTATTTGTAAAATCTGTAAATAAATATGTTAATTGATTATTTGGAATAGCATTTGTTGTCAATAAGGTATTTTTTAAAATATCGCCTGTATTTTGAGTATTAGCTGCGAATGTTGATGAATAAGTTTCAATATTAATATCATCACCTTTATATATAAATAAACTTTGAAAATTGTACTGTGGAAAGTCGTTCCATACGCCTTGAGAACATGAAGCGTCTGTAAATAATATATACTTCTGTGAATTATTAGTATCATTTAAAACAGACAATAAACCAGCAGATTTATAAGAAGAATCCAATGAAAAAAGATAATGATTATCGCATGTCATGTCTCTATTTACTTCCATTGCCCTATATTCTGATAAAGCACCTGTAATACCTGTGCTACCCGATGACATATCTATCATACTTTTTACATTATTAAAATATCTTTTAAACATCACGTTTGATTTACTTGTTGATAATCGTGTTGTTAGTAATTTATTTGAAAATATTGCATTAAATCTAGCCCACTCATCAGCTAAATAATTTAAAGATGTCGTAAACGATGAAGATGTATTCTTTGTAAAATTAAATCCTAAAAATTTTTGTGAGTGTTTATAAACAAGTGTATCTTTATCACGAATATCATTTCTTGCAAAAATCAATTCGTTTTTTGACAAACTAGGATTTTCTACCATTACATTCGATAATATTCTTTCATTATTTGTAAATAAAAACCCAGATGAAGATGCGTTAAAAGCAATAGGACTATTTGTATATACATAATAATTTTGTTGATTATATAAATTAATATGTTGAAAAACGAATTCTGATTCTTTTATTTTTGTCATAATTTTCTCTTAATTAAAATATCTTTATAACTAATTATAGAAAAACTTATGTTGTGATTAAATTAAAAAATGACATTCGCATAAACATTTGCATAACCTGGACCAACAATTTTAATAGGCACAGCTAAATCACTAGCTTGTAGTGTTGTAACATTGGTTGTATATGTTGTTGAGCTATTTTGTAATACAAACAATGTATTTGCGCCTTCAAGCGTTAACTGAACATTCGCTGCGATTCTTGAACCATTTTCGTCAAATACTGAAACATAAACATTACTACTAATATCAACGCCTGTATAATTTTGAGTATTTTCTTCGAAGCGAACCTGAATGACATTATTTAACGATTCAGATATTAGATGCAATGAAACATTAAATTCTGCTTGTACATCTGTCTGATTTTGACTTGTTCCAGAAGTTACGTAACTTGATATATTACTATCTAACACACTGTCATTTGTAACTGTATAAGCCCAAACTCTATTTAATTGATCTCTTGTTACTTGTCTAAAAGATCCAACTTCTTTATAACTTAAATTCCATCCTACGCTTGTAAAAGTGTAAAAGCAAAGTGAATTATTATGTAAACACATGATTTTAGTAAACAAAGTTTCATCAATAGGTAAGAAACTTAACACATCATCATCTAATTGTGAGCTGCTATGAAAAGTTAAGTTTTCCCAATTTGTGTTTCCAATTGTATAAGTAACAATTCTATATTTTAAGTTATTTCCTGATCCAAAATCATAAGATCCTTTATATCCTAAACATTGAATAAAGTTTAAATAATATGTGTTGTTTAGTTTTGTTACAAAACATTGACTATTTCTTCTAACATGTGAAGAATTTAGAGGAATATTTGCACCTGTTGCAGTATTATATACATTGGCGTATGTAAACCAGTTTTTTGTAGGATCACCTGCATCATATACAATATTACAATCTTTAATTGTAATTGCATTTGTTCCAGGGGGTACACCAAATGGGTTTATAGATTTATTCCATTTTACCAAAATCGGTGTGAAATATGTTGTCGTATCAGTTGAAGTATATTTAACACCACCTGAAGCCGTTGTAGTATCAGCAAACGCAGGAATATAAGAATAATATATATTACTTTCGCCAGTTAATGGTGAATTTTCAAATTTTGATGGAATATTACAATAAGTGAAACATGACCCGGCTTTTGCATCATACCAACCTGTTCTATTAATCCTGCCTGATCCTGTATATGACCCTGTATCAAAAATATATTGAGGTGCATCTGTGGCAGATGAGACTTTTATACCTGTTACAATAATATTAAAATCTGATGGATTTACAGAAGAGTTCCATGTTGTTCTCATGTGATTAAATGTTGATAAAAAGTATAAATTACTTGTATTGTCTTTTCCCATATAAGATGAGTGATTTGTTCCGTACGCTGTTGATGCTGCGTGTTTATTAAAAACACCATGCACACCTACTCCAGCTAAAGAAAAGTCTTTTTGCCCAGCTGTTCCAAGATACGCTTGATTTAGTAAATTAGTACCCCAATTGGTAGGGGTTTGTAATGACAAAGATACTGAACCGTCGTTTAAGAAATCGTAATTAAACACTTTCAATTGTGATGTTGATAAAAAGGGCTGAGATGTTGACGCTGATGAATTCGTATAAGCTTCAAAAATGCAATATATTTTCTTCAAAGTTTCATTATATGCAACAGGGATATATGAATTAAACACATCAGGACTTGCATTTGTTGATTTTCCAATAGAAGAAGTATTTATATTATTATATAACTCATATCCTTTTGTAAGTATAAAATTAGATGCTTTAAATCCACCGTTTGCATTAAGAATATTAGGGCTAGAACAATCGATTAATGTGCATTGATTACTACTTAAATAAAGTTTTGAAATAATCGCATTTTTATAATAAGTCGATTTATCAAGAGAATAAAAATATCCTTCAAGGTTTGTAGGTGAAGGTGAATACGTAGCAATACCTACAAACTGCCCAGGTATTGGATTTAAATTTTTTGACATACTAAGACGTGTTGTCATTAAAAGGCTTTGTTGTAATGAATGATACAAAGGAAAATGATAATTATCTGTTGAGATCATTCCTCTTTCTGGAACAAACCATCGTCGAGAGGCGTCTGAATTGATACGTAAATTATTAATAACAGTCGGTTCAGCTTGCCAGTCATTGACAAAAGTTAAATAATCGTAGGCTTGATTATTAATATATAGATAATCTTGATTTGGACTTTCTATTAAAAGTTTATTATTTGAAGAATTTAATAAAAAAGCCCTTGTGACATAGTTACCTGCAGGTTCCGTTTGTGTAATAGCAGAAGTTTTAAAAGTTTTTAAAATTGTCATCTTTAAATATTCCCATCAATATTATTACTTATTTCATCAATTTGCAAACTGAAATCGACAAATTGAATACCATCTAAAATATAGTTAAAAGCTTCATCTGCGTTTTGCCAGTGCATGTTTGTAATAGGATTATAGTATTGAACTAAATGATCATTCTCGTTATTATTTATTTTAATTCTAATAAAATATAAATTTGTGACTTCATCTAACTCGTAAGTAATATTATAATAAAATTCATTTTTATCTTTATCGATTAAAAATAAAATGTCTCTTCTTTCAATAATCATATTTATAAAACCTTTTTTAATTTATTTTATAAATATTGTTATGCTTTTAAATGCCTGTTGAAAAATATTTAAAAGAGACAACTAAATCACTACCTTTGACTATTGACCCAATAACAGACACTTCAATACCTACAGAATCTAGTTCATCAAACGTAAATTCTTCGTCATTTCCTGTTTGAGCAGTTGTTTGATTTTGTAAAATTGTTAAAGTTTTAATCGTAGTATTTGTAATTGTTCCATTATCATTTCTCTTTTGTTTAATATTCAATACAATATTATCGCCTGTTGGTGCTGTTGAAACTTGTGCTGAAATTTTTATAACTTTTGTAGGATATAAAATTTTCCAATACAATAGATTTGTTGTTTTAACAGCCAATTCACCGACAGTATAAAAATGTTTGTCTTGATACGAAGGATTTGAAGTAAATCTTTCTTCTGTAATAATTGGCTCAACTCTAGCATAAGTTGCGTAAGGATGAGTAGTGGAATCATTTATATCATCGGTTGTTAATGTAATATTAGTTCCAAATTTTCCATTAACTTTAGTTTCATTAAAAGCCATTTTAGTTTATCTCCCATTCGCTTATGCCGTCAGACACAAGTGTTATTGATTGTCCTTTATATTCTAATATCCATTGATTTAAAGTATCGATTTTGTCAGATCCGTTAGGTTTAATTTTAATATTAAAACCGCTTAAGTTTTCTTTAAACTTAAATCGAATAATTGAACCTGCTGCAGCGCTAGTACTAATTGAAGGTAAATTTAAAGTTATTTGTCCAGAATTATCTGTTGTAATTGCGTAATATTTTCCTGCGACAATATTAAATTCTGGGCTAGCGGGAGGTGCGGTACTTGATGCAGATCCTACTAATGACTCGTAAGAATATGTTGCAGAAGTTGATTGAATTATTGTTTGTCTTATTGTTGTATTTCCTGTAATTGCATTAAGCAATTTTGCAGGTGTAACAGCGTCATTACCCGAGCCTGTATCGACTTCATTCTGTGTAGCAAGTTGAATAAGACCTAAAGACGTTTCTGAAGCTGTGATAGCGCCTGTTTTTAATTTACTATCACCGTCAGTAATTACAAAACTATTGCTTGCAAAATTTGACCCAATTTCAGGTATATTACCTGTTAAAATTCCAACATCTTTATACGCTGCTGTTTTTAAATTAATTTTATCTTCTTTTCCAGATATCTGACTAGATATTTTAGTTGTTAATGTCGTGCTACTTCCAACGTTTGTATCAAATAAACTGCTAAAATCGTCAGTTAAAACATACGCAGATAAAGAATCTGACAATTTTGTATTTAAAGTATCAGGCGCAATAGGTTTATTTGTTATAGTACCTTCATTAACCTCTTCTTGCGTAGCGAAGTTTATTTTTGCAATAATTCTATCATTCGCATCTGCAACTGCGTCATATTCAAAAGAAATTGCAGGATCATGTGTCACAGGTTCAATAGGGTCATGTATAAAAAGTGGAGCGATGATCTGATCCTGAATTATTTCTCGATTTGAATTTACGTCAAATCCTACACCGCCATTACCAAAAAATCCTTCAACAATCCAGTAAGGATCAGCAGGATTACCATTTGACATAAATTTAATGACTTGACCCATATTGTCAATATCAATTTGAACGAAACCAGTTAATTGATCCTGAGATATTGTTACTCCGTCTTGCAATAAAAAGCGCTCAGAATTTGGTATTTTTGTCCAAATTAATAATTTTCCTAATGCGTTTTCTTTCTTGACAACGATTGAATGGCCAATTGAATCAGCAGTAATTTCGGGAAGAATAATTAAATTTTTTTCATTCACATTCGTAGAACATGTAACAAAATAATATCGATTTAATTTAGCATTAATGGGATTCCATGGTAAAGAAGCATCATCTAATCCACTATTAACAACGCCACTTATCTCGTCTGCAGGTTGTATTTGTAAATAATCATAATACTGAAATGTTGCATCAACTGATTTATATTCATCGCTATTTCTATCATATTTTAAATAAACTTTATCGCTATTTATATCAAAATCTGTAATAAAACCTAAATTCCATCTTGCATAATTTACTTCATCTTCATGTCGTAATATTCTATTTCCAGATGTTGCCCCTAATGTTGCCCTTGTTAAGTTTGTCATATCACGACGTGCATATGCAGCAAATAAATCGTCAGGTTTAACTGCATATCCTACACTTGTTGGTGTGGCATGATTATCTGTAACAGTAGTAGGAAAACCAGCTCTATTTCGAGTATTATAAGTATATGAACCTGAATTATTACCAAATTTAGTTTCATTGGCTTTTGCTATATATACTTTACCTGCGCCATCATGTCGTAATGATGCGTCTGTTGTATGATACGTATAATTTTTAGCTAATCTAATTTTATTTTGTATTGCAACTGGTTCATATCCCCCGGCCCCATCAAACTCCTGTGCCGTATGAACAGGTTCGTCATTTTGAAGATCAGGATGAATTTTATTCTTTAATACGTCAAGTTGATTTGTAATTTGATTATTCCAAAATAAAGAATACTCATCAGCACTCCAATAATCACTTACCCCCGCTAAAGACCCATCGATACCATTTTCAATATGATCTGTTGTTGTAGTATCTAATGGTAGAACACCTCTTAGACGAAATAAAGAATCTGTATTATATACAATATCATACCAATCTTGTGTATTAATAAAATTATATGTATTTTTTACATTATCTAACTCATAAACGCCTTCAAACGGTGTATTATTAATCGATTGTAAAACTTCATTTGGGTCGCTATCTGCATAAAAATTAAAACTAGGTCTAACATTAATAAATTTAGGATGCCAGTCTTCTATCTTTCCAGGATTATAATCTAAATCATTCGTCTCGTGAGGTCCATATGATAAAATCATCCCGTCTTGTGTAGTTGATTTTAATTTGTCCCCAGTATTAACATCTGTTAAAATATTTCCCAATGCATCTCTTTGCCAGCCTGTTGTATTAACATCAGTAACATCATCTAATTTTATATTATTTAAAGCACTAAATACAGCAGCGATTTCTGTATCAACATAATTTTTATTTGCAATATTACTGTTATATACAGGATCTTTGACAGATGTCCAAATATTATCATCAAATTTAAATGTAGGCAAATAAATATATTCAGGCGGGTCAGCAAGTGGATTTGAATTAATCGTATCAAAAATCAAAGTATCTGTTGTAAGAGCTTCTTGAAAAATATAATCGTTTAAAACGTCAGTGTTTCTTTTTATTTCAATATAATCTCCACGAAGTTCAAATAAACTAGGTAAACCATCTACTGTTAAACCTTGAGATTTTAATGAAAGATTTGTGTCAAAATATACATCAGGATCCACAGTCTTAATATCATAATTACCGATACTTACATTTTCATAAGCCTTAACACCTGCTATTAAATTTTGATTTGCTGTAAAGAAGTTCATTTCGTCTTTAAAAGCAACTTTGTTACCATCTGTTAAATCATGAACATTCACACCTGAAATATCAAGACCAATTAAATTTATATCGTCATAATGTTTAAATTCTATACCTTTTGGATTATGAGGATAATTTTCATAACCTTCATCTTCAAAAAAAGGCAAAGATGTTCCATCTTGTTGCTGGGAGGCTGTTAAAGCATTTGCAATTGTATCTCGAGCTCTCTCGTCATCATAAAAAAACAAATTATAACCAAGTGGTTTATAGAAAAATTCTGTTGTGATACCTTTACCATTATTTATTGATGGTTCAAAACCTACTTCGCGAGCAATTGGTTTTTCACCATCTAAAATTATATTTCCACTACCGTCTAAACGAAAAGATAATTCATAAATATTATGATCAACATAACAATTACCAGTACCTGCAATGTGTGTATCAGTTGTTTGTGTATTTTCTTTTTTATAAAAATGTACAGTTTGTAAATCTAACGTTGTATTAACATCTGTTGCATATAATAAAGGACCGTTATATGTATCTGAAGAGTTTAAAATAATTGAGTTTCTTATTTTTAATTTTGCGTTATCATTTATTTGAGATACACCATATATTTTTGAATTATTAATTTCACAATAAGTTTTTAAATCTGTTAATGTATTAAAATTATTTTGACTTTGCCATAAACTAATAACATCAATTCCTAAATTTTCATTCAAATAAGAAATTTCAGATTCTTCAATAAATATTTGACCTTTTTTTAAATAGATCGCATTATTATTAAAATTATTTTTAACTTTTGAATTTCTTATTTCAATTTTAACATTTGGATTACCAGAATCATCATTAATAATTAATCTAGAATCTGAAGAATTTGTAATTAAACAATTGATTATTCGAATAGTATATGGTATTTTTGAATTCTGTGAATCTAATATTTTTATTTGTTCAATTTGAACATTTTCAAATGTAATAATACCATTCGAATAAATAGCACTTGAAACATCAACTTCTATTTTTTTAAATTTCACATAATCGTCAGCATTTTTATATAATGATTGTTGATATATATTTGCAATACTAAGTTGTAAGATATTTGTATTCTGATTATATAATCCTGTTGCATCAGGTTTGATTAAAAGTGTTTTAGGTATAGATTTCTGAGGATTTTGTGCAAGATTATTCTGGTTGATTTGTGTATATACATCAGCGATATTATTAATTTCACCCCGAGCAGTGTCTGAACCTATAAAATAATCCCACGGTTTTTTAGAAGAAGTCGCAGATAAATTATTGATCAATGTATCTACTTCGGTTTTGTTGTATGTTTCATCCTTGCGATATGTATTATTTGCTAAAGTATCAATAAGCGTTTGTAAAGTATTAAAAACTTCAGGATCATTATTTATAGCGTCTGCTATTTCTTTTAATGTATCTAAAATATCAGGCGCGCCGTTAATTAAATCAGCGATTGCTGTATCGACAGTGCTATTTACAAATACTTTTGTTGCAAAATCGTCTTTATTAAACCCTAACGATAATGTTAAAAATCCTTCAAGTCTGTTTGCATCAATCCAATCTTGAGGTTGTTCATACGAGTAATAGTTAGGAATATTTGCAGGGTCAATTTCTGGGTTATTAATTGAAAATTGTCGAGCATTTTTATAAACAGTAATATCAGGAACGAAGAATAATAAATTTTTATTATCTAAATCTAAAAAAACTTCACCTTGTTTCAAAGGATATGTAATATCAGGATCACGGGTTTGATGAAAAGTTTCAGGATCAATTCCATTAAAATTATCTATTGTATAAGGATCATTCCAATAAGGATCTTCTATTTTTTTAAAGAGCAAAGTGCATAATATTTTAAAACTATTAAAATCATTTGAAACGTATTCTAAATCATTATCAATATTATCTAATATAGAATTTAATTCATTTCCTCCATTATTGATACCAAATTTATTATTACGATTATATCGAATGTAAAGATTGTTATTTCCAAAATTTGCTGCATTTAATCCTGGGTTAGTATCAGGCGAATTAACAATATTTAATCCACCTCCTTTTATTTCGACAAAGTCTGAATAAATATTCCCAATATAGATATTTCTCCATTTTCTATCAATTTTTCCTAAATCGTTTCCCATATTAAAACTAGGGTTAAATGAAGCGACCATTATATTTCCTTTAATTTTCTAATTAATAAATAAATATTTCAAAGTATATAAAAACCGATAAATCTAACAAAAAGAAAATTATAGTACTCTATCCCATCTAGGTTGATTCGCTACGATTTGATATCGATAAACATGTGCAGAATCAGTGCCGTTTATTTGTAAAATATTAGTACTTATAATATTTGAGCCAGAACCATAAACACGTTGTTTTACTGTAATTGAGCCATTAATAGTGTCAGGTTTTAATACTAACATTGTTCCTACGTTAGCATTATGTGCGGCATCATCTGCTAAAATAACTGATGACCCGCTTTTTACCTTACAAAATATATAAGAATTAGGTGCAGGTGTAATAAATTTGCTAATATCATAATCTGTAATAAGATTTGATATAGATTTAGTAGTTGTCATAGAATTAATAACTTGCGTTTTTAAACTATTAATATTAACCTCAAATTTAATAGCATCTTGACCTGCAGCCGCTAAAGTAGGATTAGGATTAGGCGAAACAAGAGTAGGTGTAATAACAGAACCTGACCCTGTGAATAATTTAAAAAAGTTACTTGAGTCTAATTTAATATCAATTTTTTGTGTTTGTGAGTTAAATGATTTTTTTAAAAGCACACCGTCAACTGTTATTGCATTATAAACATCCTGTATAGTAATATTAGAGTTTTGCAATAAAGTTGTATCAAATGACAATTTTATTTTTTTTGTTAATTGATCCTGCTGTACCTTTATATATTGATCAGTCGATGTTATTGAAGAAAAGACACGATCTCTTGAAAAATACATTAAGTCAGTCGCGGCATTTAAGCCAGCAGGTTCAGGAATATTTTTTGTTTCAAGAACAACATTACCTACAGGATTTCCTAAAGATGGTAAATTAGGTCTAACAAAAGTAGCGTCTGAAGCTGGTAAATTTTGATTAATCGATTTAATGTAATCAAAATTTGTAGGCTGCGTTAATTGAAGCCATGTACTAGGTTTCCAAATATATGTTAATTGCGAACCATCAGTCACTTTCCAAATATCACCTTCAACTAATAAAGTAGTATTAAATTGTAATCTCTGTTGATTTGTTCCGGAATAAACTTTTGATACTTGTACAGGCGGATTTACTATATTATCTGGCAATAAAGACAAAGGAATTTGCATATTTTCATCTAGTTTAGGAATAATTCGGGTAAGATCTGTTAACTGCTGTTGTGAGCCGTTATTTAGTTGAGAAATACGAAGAAGATTAGAACTATCAGCTAAGGTTGTGGAATTCTTTAAAGAAAAAGATGTATCAAATCTACCTTGTGTCCACCACAAGTGAGGTAAACCTGGATCATTTGCTACTTCATCAATATCGTCAGTGTATAATGTTAGTTTTTTTGTATTTGAATCATATTGCTGCTCATTATTAATATCGATTAAATTTATACCTTCAATAACACCAGTTAACTGATTATTTGTTGTAAAATTTGTCAACGAATCCTTGATATTCTTTATTTCTTCAGCGACATTTATCAAATTAGATCGATTTAACCATTCAGGAATAAATAAATAACCGTCTGTTTGTCTGATATTGCCTATCGCTGAAATTGCATCTAAAGTTAATTCACTGTTTTCATTTGGGAGTTCATTTGTATTTATATTAATTTTTTCATCCGCATCAATTGCACCAATCCATAATTCATTCCAACGAATCGCAGTCGATAAATCATTTAAATCTGTAGGCGGTTTACCTAAAATATGTTGTTTATTAAAATCAGGTCGAAAATTGCTCATAAAATATCCTTAGCTTTTTATTTAATTGATACTATAAATTTAATTATCAATAAGATAACTAAAAAGAAGTAATCAGATTTAGAATTTCATTTCGAACTTCATTTATAATTTTTGAGATCAATCCCGCTGTTTCTTTTACTTGAAACGCTTGCGTACCGCCTGTTTTTCTAGAAAATTGAAGATAATTTGTATCAACAAAAAATAAAGGCTTTAAAAAATTAAATGTATTTGCAACATATGATCCTCCTGCAAAACTAAGTCTGATTTGCCCAGCCATCGCAGATGCTGTGCCGCTTGTGCCACGAAAGTTAAAAGATTTATAAAGATCGGTCGGAATATTCGAATTTGAATTAAAATATTGTCCTGAATGGTTTGGCACAAATGAAAAGCCTAACGAATTATAAACTTGTTCAATAGATGAAACAGGCGTATAACCTACCAATGAAAGAGTTGTCTGATTTTCTGCGTTTTTTGTAATTAAAATTGTATTATCTGGTGAATAAATTGAATCATTTAATCTTTGTCTTGAAAAATATACATTTCGTGCAGAGTCAAAATTAATATTTTGATATTCATTAATATATTGTGTTGTGAAATTTGTAAGATTTTTTGAGTTATCGATTTGTAAAGAATTTGAATTATTAATTTTTGTTATAATATTATTTTGAGTAATAACATTGCCTATTACTTCAAGCCATTCTGTGCCATTATATACGTATAGTAAATCATTATCGATCGGATTTGTATTGTCTAATATTTTCCAAAACAAACCTTCAAAAGGTGTTAGATACGTATCCCGTTCAGCCAAAGTACCAACAACTAATGATTTATTACTAGACATATTATTAACATTTACAATATTAGGAGGCAATAATGACGGATCAATCTTCATAGTTTGCTGATTAATTCCTGGAACAGTGCCTGTTGAACCTTCAACTCCAAAATTTAAATCACTAAATCTTAATAAATTATTACTATCATTTAAATCTGTTGAATTCTTTTGTGAAAAAGCAAGATCAAATCGATCCTGTGTCCACCATAAGTGAGGTAAACCTGGATCATTTGCTACTTCATTAATATCGTCGGTGTATAATGTTAAAATTTTATTATTCGGATTATATCTAATAGAATTATTTACACCTATTTCATTAATTTGTCTGATATAATTTAAATCATTATTCTGATTCATTGATGTAACAGTATTTGATAAATTTTTTAATTCTTCAGCGATATTCAATATTACAAATTTATCGACAAAATCTCTAATAAAAAAATCGCCCTCTAATAATGAAATATGACCTCTTGTCTGTAACGCATCATATATTGGGTTTGTTAAATCTAAATCTGCCTGTGAAATGTTAGGAATTCTAACTGATACTCCTACATCTGTATCAATTAAACCGACCCATAATTCGTTCCATCGAATTATCTCTCCACCGACATTTTTTCCTAATGAATGAACCTTATTACCATCTGGTATTACATTACTCATTTATTTTATTCTTCTTTCTTGTATTCTAATATACATCATCCGGAAATATTCCCTTGAAAACAATATCAAATGTATTATAATTAATATCCCAATGTCTATCTGGGTATAAAAATTTGCCACTTTTAAATACAATATCTTTTCGAGAATTGTTAAAAAAGAGATGAGATTCATTAAAATTAATATCAATATTATAAGGCATCAGTTGTTCACTTGGGATTGTATTTAATTCAACAAAAAAAGGTCCAGTATTAACAGCATGATTAATTAATTCAGGATAAATAACATCATTATTTGATTGTTTAAACAAACCATAATGAAAACCATCTTCCACTCTACCTAAACGTGTATTTAAATTATCGACATTATCTTGTAAATCTGCAACTTGATCACAACAATCAACACCTGTATTTCCGCTTGTTGTTGCATATCTAGGTTGTAATCTAACTAATGGATAATTTCTAGCATATCTATTTAAATCGACAACTGGCATAATTAATTTCTTTCATTTTAAATTAATTATTTCACTTAAATAAAAATTACAATAAGTTAGCTGCTAAACTTGCCAAATCTGAACGATAACCTCTATCTAAATGAATATGACCGTGTAATGAAGTATCTTTCATTTTTTCAATGACAATAGTTAAACCATTACTGAATTTATCAACGTATGGTAAATCAACCTGATCAGTGTCACCTAACAAAACGATTTTACTATTTTGTCCTGTTCTAGTAATGATAGTTTTTAATTCATGAATTGTAGCATTTTGTGATTCATCAACAATAATAATTGCATCATTGAAAGAACGACCACGAATATAACTTAATGGTGCTACATCAATTACTCCGTTATCCATTAATGTTTCAAAGTAAGTTAATGAACCAAATTTATTTCGAAAGTTATCAACGATTGGAGATAACCATGGAGCCATTTTTTCATTAATATCTCCGGGTAAGAAACCAATATCTTTACCAACAGGTTGAATAGGACGTGTAAAGATAATACGCTTATATTTCTTTTTTTCGATTAAGTGTAAAGCAGCCATTAATGTAATATATGTTTTACCAGAACCTGGCATACCTGTCATAGTAACAAGAGGTAATTCAGGATTTGATAACATCCATAGCGCGTGTAATTGTTCTTTGTTTTTACCTTCGACACTTGTTAAGTTGATTAAATTTTCACGTGTAGGTAAAAGATGTAATTGATTTTTAAAATAGAAAGTTAAAGCAGATGAACCCCCGAAGCTCTTGGCGACAACGAGCTGATTATCATGTAGTTTAATACTAGAATCGATTTCGGTTAAATCTGAGATGCTCCCGTTTTTATATAATTGAGATAGTGATTCATCTGAAATGGATACTTCGCTTTGACCGTTATAGAGTAAGTCGGATTCTTTAGTGATGAATTCGTAATCAGCATAATAGTCGTTGGCTCTTAAACCTAGGGCGTCGCATTTAACTCTGAGATTAATATCTTTTGTGATTAAAATTACTTCAAAGTCATCTCCGAAATTTTTATCGATGTTTGCTAGGGCGTGTACAATTAAATTATCGTTGGTGTTAGGTAGGACGATATCTTTGATTTCGTTATCGATTTGTGTTAGCCAGACTTTTATAAAAATGTCTTTGTCTTCAATGTAAACACCTTCGTTTAGTCCGTCGTTTTCTCTGAGTGAGTCAAGAAAGCGATTGTGTTGTCGGGCTGCGTCGCCTAATAAACCTGATTTGTCTTTAAATTTATCTAATTCTTCCAACACGACAAATGGAATAAACAGATTATTGCCTTTGAGTTTGAACATGCTGTCTTTGTCATATAGTAAGACTGACGTGTCTAATACAAAAATTTTTCGAGCGTGTTCTTTTTCTTCTTCGATTTCATCTTCGACATCGATTGCAGATTGCAGAAGATGAGATGACTCAGGAATATCTTTCTCTAACATACTCATTTTTTGATTAATAAAATGTTTGTTTTCCTTTTGCTGCGACATTTTGTAAAATTAGCCTTTTCTTGATACCATTTAATTTATGGTAACTAAATTTTAAATAGGAAATTTAGAAAGGTAAAATTTAAAAATGTCCAATAAATCACAACTCGCAGAAAAAACATGTTTTTATTATCATCAAAAGCTGAATAAGTGTTGTCAAAAAAAAGAATGTCGTTATTTTCAAAATAATATTCCAGAATCTCAAAATTGTATTATTAATAAATCAAATGAAAAAGAACATACCCTTGAAGAAATAGGAAATATTTTCGAAATTTCCCGAATGAGAATATGTCAATTAGAAAAACAAATTATTTTAAAAATTAAAGAAACTGTTACAAATCAATTTTTCTCTTAAATTAAGAGCCTGATGAATCGTCTGATGAAGAAGGACGATATGCATCTGACCATGTTACAGTTGTCTTAACTGCGTCTGAAACCTTTGTTCTTAATAATCTTAAATCTTTTCGTACTCTAACACCTGCTGCTGCATTACCTGACGCGCATTTTAGTAAATCTGCATGTAATGATTCAAGCAGAATTTGTAATTGTCTATAAGTGTCTTCACATTGTGATACTAGTTCTTGTCTAACTTCTTTTGCCATTTTTAAAGCTCTTTCTATTATACTATAATTTTTTTTGTTGTATTGTCTACAATTTCTTTTGTAGCGTCTGTGTCATTATTTTTATTACTTTTTAAACTTTGTAAACTATTAATTTTGTTTTTTGTTAAAATAATGACACTTTTCGAAAAGTCAGTGTCTTCAGAGTTTAGTGCAAGACCTTGAATTATTCGTGCAATACACTGTTCTGTAACGCCATAACTTAAAATATCTTGAACAATTTTTCTAGAACGTTCAATTGAGTTTAAAGTTTCTTCTACACTTTTTTCTTTCATTTTAAATCCCTTTGATATGAATCTTGTCGAACTGTAAATTTACCATCTTCAAAAATTAAAAATTTACAAACAATATTGTCGCCTATCACTTTTTTATTTAACATAATCGTGTCTGATGCTTTTTTACTATACAGATATGCTGCTTTTTCAAAATCAGAAATATCTGCATTATTTTTACTCAAGACATCAATCAGTTCAGATGTTAATGAAAATTTTAAATCGTCTAATGTCGTGACTAAATCAACGTAATCATCACTTTTCTTTAACAATTCTGATTTACAAATATCATATACTCTATGCACACAATCACAATTATTACATTTTACATATTTTTCAATAACACTTCCCACAGCAAAATCGTCTGTTTCGTTTTTCTCGTCTTTAAACAAAGTAAAAACAGGAAATTTATGAAAAACAGGTCGATTATGATTTTTATATTGAGGTAAAATACATTGACACTCAACTAAATGTGTAAGATATTTCATCTTTAAAATTATTCCTTAAACTAAAATTTATTTTTTATCAATATCATGTTTTTTAATTTCTGTAGCAACTGTTTTCAGGACATTATCTACAACAAGTTGCTTCGATACAAGCAATTCCTCAGTAATTATTCTATTTAAATCGTTAACAAACTCTGTTGATAAATTGTACTTTTTAACCATATCTGTTTTAACTTTGCTTAGAATTTTATCATGAATAACATCAAATAATGAATACACTGTTTTTCCTAGTAATGTTGAATTACCTAATTTTTGACTTAATTGATCTCTTAATGTCGTTAATTGTTCTAATAACATATCTTTTCCTTCTTCTTCAATTTCATTTAGTGTTTTATTAACATCGTTTTTAACAGTTGCTAATACATTTTTAACAACACTTACTGTTGTGCTGCTTCTCTTTGCCATAATTATTTTCACTTTCTTTATTATCTTTAAAACAGATAATAGTGTTAATTTGTATAAGTTTATTATAAAATTCATTTGCGAATTTTTCCGTTACATCTAGTAATTGTGCAGGAAATATTTCATTGTTTTTTTCTATAATTCCGTACTTAGATAAGGAATTATAAATAAAAAGTGAAGTTTTTACATCATTTAATATATTTTTTTTATTTTTAGGTATTAAAATATCAACTTTTTTACTCTTTATTCTTTTTTTTCTAAACTTTAAATACTCTTTAAATTCTTCTTTTTCAATTAATAATGTGTTTATTTCATTCATCAAATCTTCCCGATTATGACAAAACTCAATTGACGATGAAGTTAAAACAATATTTTGCAATAATTTTAATTTATTTTTAATCTGTATAATCGTTGGATTTCCATCTTCTATTTTTACACTGTCGACACCTAAACAACGACATAAATCGTCAAATTTAGAAGGATCTTCATTTGTAAAAGGACACTCGTATATTAGAACAGGACATTTAGTATATAAAATATTTCTTTTAATATTTTGTACACAAGGTATATTGGTGCCTCTACATAATACAACAATCATTTTATTCTGATTTTGTTGACTTTCAATATATGCATATTGTAAATCAGTATCTCTTTCTAAAAATCCATCAATTGCAACAAAAATAATATCTCGATGACTTTTTAAATTGTCAGAAAATAGAATATTATTTAACTCTTCGTGACAAAATATCTTTTCAAATCTTGTAAAATTTTCTTTCTTAATTTGAATTTTATTATTTGCAGTAAAATCTAAATTAATTAAAACATCAGGACCTACAACTGAAAATATCGTTAAAATTAAATCAATATTCTCTTTATCAACATAATTTAACAATATTTGATATAAATCTTGTTTTTGCGCTTTTCTTCTTTTATATAAAAATTTTTTATCTGTTCTTTCTTTCAAAAATAAATCACATAAATTTTGTAATAATAACTCAGAACTATTCGGAAATATCTTTTCAGATTCTATTAACCAATCAATAAATAAAGAATGATACGGTGTTTTATTTAAATTTTCAGCGCTTTTTAGTAAATATTTATATAAAAAATTATTGTTTTTTGAATAAACATTACCAATAGAATCAATGATTCTATATTTCCCAAGATTAAAATCTTTAATAAATTTTTGAATTCTTAATAATTCTTTTAATAAAGTATTATTGATCTTTGTCATTTTCTTCTTCCCGTTTCCAGTCTTTTGAAAATTCTTTTTTACGTTTTTCAGATAATTTAAAATTTTCAAATAATGATACTACAGAATTTTCACGTCTAGCATCAAAAATATTTTTTTGTTCAAAATATACTTCAGCAGTATGACTTAATATTGCAATAACAAAAAGCAAATAAGCGTAGTTATACGCTATTTCAGAAAAACCAAATAAAATAATTGATGACAATATACAAACCGATTGAAATTGTAAAAAATACATAATTTTAAAATACTCTTTTTAAAAATATTATATTAAAATAAAAGAAATTGTGTATTATATTTTCTATTTTATTTAAAAATCTTCATCTTCCATTGACAAAGGACCAACACCTGTTAAGTCTGAATCATAAGAATCATCGATAGGTACACCATATGTTGTTTCATCTGATGGAGGAATATATGCATCTTCTATTGATGGATCACTTTCGCTTGCGTAATCTTCATAATCACCGTATAGTTCTTCTTGATCATCATAAGCAGATACTTCACCAGGATAGCTGCTGTCATCAACATATTCAGACATCATTGGATCACTTTCACGTAAGTTTCTTCTTTTTGCTGTGGGCTGAATTGATTCTTTAACAATCCCTCTAATAATTGCTCGTAATCTATTTTCAGAAATTCTCATTTTATATTTCCTTTTTTAATTTTTAATAATAATTATAACTTTACATATGATTCGTGAAAATCTTCAGAAAATAAATCTTTATTTTTGTTATATACTCTTTCCCAATCAGCATCTAAAATATACGTTACTGCATAATCTTTTTCATTTCTAATTGAACGACCAATTGACTGAATTACTGTTCTTATAGTTTGCGTATCATACCACCACTTCCATTTGTTCATTTTCTTTTTTACAACTTTATCACCTAAATACGGAAATGGCACTTTACATACGATCTGAAAACGACTTAAATCATCTTTCAAATCAACACCTTCAGCCATCGATGGTGACAGTAATATCGTAGGTTTTTCCGACATCATATGTTGCTTTAATATAGCATCTCGATCGCTCCCGTGCGCAATCAATAAACGACCACTTTTAACATGATTTTTAAGATATTCAGCGACTTTAGTTGAATGAGTGTGAATAATGCCTTTTTCATTTTTATGTTCTTCCATTATCTTTTTAACATAAGCTGCTAAATTAGGTAACGTTTTATCGATATTTCCAGTAGACATACTACCTGCAGGGCTGAATATCGTAGGTTTGTTCTTTGCATCAAATGGCGAAGCTTCCTTAACACATACAACTTCAGCAGGATTTAAACCTAAAGTTTCCATATAACCTTCTAACGAAACAATAGTTGCTGACATGAAAATGATCTTATCTGCGTATTCTAACAAATATTCCTGTGCATATTGAGAGACATCAATAGGTTTAAAATTAAATTTAATATAACCCATTTTTTCAGTCGATTCAACTTCACATACCCAATTTTCTTTATTATAAATCGATAAAAACTTTTCTATTTTTCCATAATGACTTTTCATCATATCAACTTGTTTTAGTAAAGATAGATGTTCTTGCAATTTATCGCCTAAACCCATATTGTTAATTTGCTTTTCCATAAATTCTTTTCGAGACTTTAACGCTGGAAAATATGTTGTTTCAATCCAATTAAAAATACGCAATTGAGTATTAAGATCATCAATATTAGGTAAATTTAATTTTAAAACACGCTCAGCAAAAAAAGTTGAAACAGAAATTTCAATAAATCGACTTAACTCATTTTCTAAATTGTGTGCCTCATCAATAATAATTACTTTACGTTTAGGTAACTTCTTTGAATAATTAATCTCAGTCAAAAAATAACTAAAATTGGTAATACCAAATTCTGCATTTATAAATGCTGCCTTTTTAATTTTATACACACAATCAAATTTGCAAGATTCATTTTGTGTATCACCAGCTTTAATTTCTGTTTGTGTGTCAGCGCATGTATTACCTTTCTTTCTTTGACACTTGTAATTTGATGAAGAGTAAATTGATTCTAAACCTTTTTCGAAAAAATCCTTTTCATATTGATCTTGTAAAATCTTTTGTGTCGTTAAAAAATATGAGGCATTGGAAAATTCAGCATTTTCAGATACAGTTAAATTTTTATTTAAATACCCGGCCAATGTTAAACCAATTGCACTTTTTCCAATACCAGTCCCTGCTTCAATAATTGCATATTTTTTATTTTCATTTTCAAAAGCATTTAATACTTTATTAATAATTCGACTTTGGGCATCACGAGATTTAGAAAAAGGAAAATATTTTAACCACATTTGATCATTAATTTCCATAATAGACTTCTTTCTTTAAAAAGAGTAAAACAACAGTAATTAAATTATAATAAAAAATTAACAACTTTACAAATTATTTTACCAAGACTGACTTTTCTTTTTACCGTCATAATTATATACATTATCGCTATCTAAATGTTGATTATTATTAATCGCTGAATCAATTTTCGTTTTAATCATTAAATAAAACTGTTTGATTTTATTATTAATTTCAACATCTGCATCAACACCTTTGGCATAAATTTTATAATTCATTAGAGAAGAATCAAATAAATCTTTAAACTTTTTATCTATTTTACAAATTGCAAAAGTTTCGCCAGTATATTGATCCTGATTAGGTCCATCAACTTGCATATACTGATAATAAAAACCATCATCAGGTGATTGAATTCTTTGATCTTTTATTTGTACATTAACTTTTCCACCTGCGATGTTTGGCGTTTGTTGATTCTTTGAAAAACCTGATCGACCTGTTGTTATCCCATTAGCTGAAGGTGGTAACTTTGATTCAAATATTAATTTAATATAGTTTTTAAGAAGTTTATATGACATTTTACTTTGACTTTTAATTATAATTAGCAAAAAAATCTATTTTTCTTCAAGATTTTCTTCTTTTAAATCTTTTACAGCATCATCAAAATTAATTTCATTATTTAAATTATTCTGCTCTTCAAAAACTTGATTTGAATTCTCGTTTAACATCGAAAGAAAATTCGAATACTGTTTGGTAACTTCTTGCACTTTTAATAAATTTTCATCATTAAATTTTTCAGCAAATTTTTCAATCCACTCCTCTTGTTGCAAAGCATATGAAAGATATGAAACAAAAAACATAGCTTGCGAATGATTTTCAGTTATCTCTTCACTCTCTGAGATTTGAGGGAAAACCATACCCATATTCAAAGTAACGCTATCAATAATAATACCACAATCAGTCTTTTTTAAATGAATTGTATCACGATCAGAAGAATCAAATTGATCCATCTTTAAATTTTCTTGTTCATGATTTTGAATATTCATAAAATCTTGTAACTTTGAAGCAAAATCAAATATCCTTTCATTGGAATTTTCTGACTTTTCAACATTCATTCCACCCTCAAAATTTTTCATTAATTCACCAAAAAAATCTTCAAATTGAGAAAATTCACCACCCTTACCCGATTTCTTTAAACGCCCTTTTACACCCTTAAAATTTCTGGTTGTTTTTCGATTTTTAACTGACATGTTAATCATAAACTTTCTTAAATAATAATGTTTTAAGAATTATAATTAAATTTATACTATATTTACAAGAAAAAGTGGGAATACTTTTATGATATATACAAATATTAAAAAACTAATTGAAAGATCAGAAGTTTTATCTGACGCTCCTTTACTAACTATGACAGAGTCCTCTCAAAAATTAACAAAATTATCTGAGGGGCTTCAATATCATATCACCAATAAATTACCTCTTTACGATAATATTTTTCGAGTGCATTCAAATGAATATTATCATTTATATCAAGAAGCGCGTCAACTATACAAATCAGGTCAAATGATTCTAGGTCAATTAGATGAAGGGTTAATAACTGAAACAGATATCGGCGAATTTGGATTTTATGAAGGTGAACGTGTTCCATTAGATTCACCTATCGAAGAAGAAGATGACGAATTTAAAAAAGAATCATCAATCAATGAAGCTGAATATCATGGTAAAACTGTAAAATTAAACTCACCTCAACGCGGCGGTCAAAAAAAGTTCTACGTCTATACCAAAAACGATAAAGGTAATGTCGTTAAGGTCTCATTTGGTCAACCAGGCGCCAAAATCGCCAAAAGCGCAGCAGCCCGTAAATCATTTCTAGCTCGACATAAATGTGATAATCCTGGCCCTAAATGGAAAGCAAATTATTGGGCCTGTAATATTGGACGTTATAAAAAACAATTAGGTCTAAAATTTCCAGGGAGATGGTAAAATGCCAGTTTATAAGAAAAAAAAACCCTGTAAAAAACCCGACGGTACAAAAGGCACATATACACTTTATCACAAAACTAAAAGTGGTAAAGAAGAAAAAGTAGGTTGTTCTACATCTAAAGAAAAAGCACAAAATTATGTACAAGGTTCTTACGCTAAATGGGACTGGAAAGATATTGATAAGAAAAAGAAAAAGAGCATGACAGAAAGCTTAGCAGAAATAGTTACAAAAAAGCTATTAGAATATATCCAAAAACATAATGAAAATGAAATTCTAGACGAAGATGAATTCTCAGAAATCGATGATCAATTTGATCAAAACTGGGGAAAATACTAAAAACACTTATCTTCGAGCACGTTGGGCTTGCTGTGGGTTTTCTGTCACAGAAATAACTACATTCCCTTTAAACATCTCAAACATTATATCAATAACTTTTCGCATTTTAGGAATAATATTATTTACAAAATCAAAAA
>Ga0194133_10001121_pt1 | contig 49890 bp, 41 predicted proteins | sample TA2KigOf40mmetaG_FD_155448 | JGI IMG/M metagenome (GOLD analysis project Ga0194133, IMG submission 155448) | Freshwater microbial communities from Lake Tanganyika, Tanzania - TA2015055 Kigoma Offshore 40m | ecosystem: Environmental > Aquatic > Freshwater > Lake | place: Tanzania: Lake...
TCTGGCGCCATCCTTTCGTCCACTTGAAACAAATGAATCCGATGCCAGGGCAAATCGGCTTTGGCTAAGTATTTCAGCATTTCCCAAGGGGTTCGTCCTCCGCTAAGAGCCATGGTAAAGAAGTCTTTCTTGCTCAAGGTCTCTTGAATGAGTTCTTTGATGAAACTAGCTGCGTGTTGAGCAACCTGGTCTGCAGAGGAAAAAATCTTTATTTCCACGATTCTTTTTTGGTTACACTTGGATTGTTCCAGCCACCTGGAGGGCATATCAATTCATTTACCGACTCAGGACCCCAGGTTCCTGGTTCGTAGTCAAATACAGGATGGTCTGCACTGAGGTATTCATCTACTAGTTTCCATGCCTCTTCTACATAATCCTGCCGGGCAAAATGGGTGGGATCTCCTGCCATAGCGTCGGTCAGAACTCTCTCATAGGCATCTTTTTCATTGGGAAACGGCGTGGGATTGCCTTGTACTTCAGAAAGTACCGAAGCCATGTTTTCTCCCTGGGCCATAATCAGCATTCCAAAAGCTACGGTTACGTCTGGACTGATTCGGAAACGGATATGGTTAGGTTGAGAGGCTATGGAGGAATAGGCAGATGGAAGGTGTTTGAATCTCACCAGTATTTCGGTGCAAGTGACCGGTAGGTGCTTCCCAGCCCTAATATAAAAGGGTACTCCTTCCCACCTTGGGGAATTGATATGCAGGCGAAGGGCAGCAAAGGTTTCTGTTTTGGAATGTTCCTTAACAGCCTTTTCCTGTAAATATCCGAAATATTGACCTTTGACTACATCCTGAGCTTTTAATGGGGTAATGGCTTTCAAAACTCTGACCTTTTCGTCTCGAATCGATTCACTGTCTAGACTTTTTGGGGGCTCCATGGTCAAGTTGCACAGGATTTGAAACAAGTGGTTTTGAATTACGTCGCGAATGGCACCAGTGACATCATAGAATGCCCCACGACTTTGAATTCCAAAATCCTCAGCCATGTTAATTTGCATGGATTCTATATGGTGCTTGTTCCAAACGGGTTCAAGAAGGGAGTTAACAAAGCGAAAAAACACCAAATTATTGACCGGTCTTTTTCCTAGATAATGATCAATTCGGTAGACGGAACTCTCTGAAAACTTGGATAGTAGCAGTCTATTGAGTTGCTTGGCAGATGCATAGTCGGTGCCAAAGGGTTTTTCGACGATGATTCGTGCTCCTTTGGCACAGCCCGATTGATCCAGTTGCTGGATAATACTGGGAAATAAGCTAGGTGGAATGGCTAGGTAGTGGGTAGGATGCTTGGCAGAGCCTAGGGCCTGGCGTATCCGGAGAAAAGTTTCTGGGTCAGTATAATCTCCCCCTACAAATGCCAAGCGAGAGATAAATTGCTCGAAAATAGGATCTTCAAACTTACCGTATTTTTGTATGCTTTCTTTGGCTCTCTGTTTAAGTTTTTCCAGGTCGTAATCTCCACGGGCTACCCCGATAATGGGTACTTGGAGATGACCTCTTTTGACCATAAGGTAGAGTGCTGGAAAGATTTTTTTAAATGCTAAATCTCCAGTTGCCCCATAAAATACTAGGGCGTCAGAACTTACTTGGGCCATACCATGCTAATTGTTCTGGGAAGGTACACAAACTATCTTAAAGGATAAAAATGGATTAAAAAAATGCTAGAAATCAAAAAGTGTAGCTGCCTTCCCATAGTCGAAATCCACCCGTAAACGCATTTTTATTTGATCCAAGTCTGCAGTTGGCAGGAAGGTCATCTAAGTATTTGGAATTTCCACCACCTAGGACAATTTGATCGGGTTGGAAACAGTGTTGAAAATGCTCTATGGTTAGGTAAACCATTTCCTTCCACTTGTTTTTTCCCAGTTTAGCTAATGCAGCATTGCCAACATGATTTTCGAAAGTTCCCATTTTAAAAGGTAGGTGGCCCCCTTCTAAGGGAAGAATGAGTTGCTCAAACACCATGGCGGTACCAAGGCCTGTTCCGAAACCCATAAATAACAATTTACCTCCCTCATAACTTCCTAAGGCCTGCATGGCAGCATCGTTGATGACCTTTACCGGGCAAGTAAATGCTTTCTCGAAATCAAAACCTTTCCATCCTTTCCCCATGTTGACAGGGTCGGCGATGATTTTTCCGTGCTTGACTACTCCTGGAAATCCAATAGAAATCACGTCAAAGGTCCACTGGGCAGATTTTGTAGCTTCTTGAACTAAAGGAACAAGTTGATCAGGGGTAAAATGACTTCCTGAAGGAATTTTGATTCGTTCCAGTTGCCCAGTAACTAACAATTTGATATTTGATCCACCTATATCGATAACGAGTACCTTCATTCTTGGCTTGCTGTGAGCTTAGGATAATAAGAAAACCTCCCAAAGAGGTAATGGTTTAAAACTATTCTACAAAGATAGCAATCCTATTGCGAAACCGAATAAAATTTTGTTTAACTAAACCAATTTACAGCTTAACCATCCTAACCTAAATTTTGCACGTCTGAGGTACTTACTTCAATCCTTTGTAAATAGAATTCCTCAACTCATTACCAAAATAAAACCCATAGGGATTTGGAGAACCCACAGAAGCCACTTGAGTCATAAATACAACCACCAGTTTTTTTTCAGGATTGATAAAAAAGTGGGTAGAATTGGCTCCTGACCAAAAATATTCCCCTTTGGCTGAGTTATTTCTATTGGCTTTTTTAGGCTGTTGTACGACGGCAAATCCCAGTCCAAAACCATGACCAGGTTCTAGGTTTAAGGTACCCAGAGCATCGGTAACAATTCCATTACCTAATCTAGTGTAGGTATCTTTTGTAGAGAGTCTATACCGAATGTTTTGAGTATGATCTTGGGTCATCAATGCTACCGTTTCGGGCTTTAATATTCGTTTCCCATTCCACTCTCCTTGGTTCAACATCATTTCGGCAAATCGTAGGTAGTCTGCCGTAGAGGTAAATAAAGCATTAACACCAGCAAAAAGGGTGTTCTCACTGGTCTTAGGTTGGGCCAAGGCCCGTTGGAGACTTTGGTCAGCTGCAAAAGAATATACCACTTTTACACGCTTTTTTTGTTCCTCGGTCAAATTGTACCCGCTATTTTTCATTTCTAGGGGAGCGAATATTTCTTCTTGGAGGTAGGTAGACAAATCTTTTCCAGAGAGTACTTCTACTAGTCTCCCCACCACATCGGGAGAAAAGGAATAATTCCATTTGATTCCCGGATCGAAGGCCAGGGGCATTTTAGCGAGAGCAGTGGTGCGTTCTTCTAAGGTTTTGATTTTACCGTTTAAAATAATTCCATTCCAGATTTCCTTGTCGTATGTCATGGATGAAATTCCATGGCTCATGCCAGAAGTATGGCTCAAAACCTGTCGAATAGTGATGGGGCTAGGAGCAGGGTGGGTACCAGCAGAGGATCCCACTGTTGGATCATTGACCACCTGCAGGTTAGCATATTCTGGTAGGTAGTTTGATACCGGGTCATCCAACTGAAACTTACCTTCTTCATAGAGTGTCATCAATGCCACCGACACAATGGGTTTGGTCATTGATTGGATAAAGTAGAGTTCGTCTCCTCGGAGAGGATCTTTGGATTCCCGATCCCGTTGGCCGTGAGCTTGGTTATATACGAGTTTGCCTTCCTGAAAGACCATGCCATGTACGCCGACCAGTCTCCCTTCGTGTACTTCTTTTGCGAGGTAGCTGTCAAAGGCTTCAAAAGATTGTGCACTGAGTGGGAGTTGTAAGCAAAGGTTTAGGCTGAGCGCGAGGAGTAGGAAGGTAATTTTTTTCATGGCAGGGTGCTTGTTATCTTGAAAATACGGAGCGATTGAATTCAAATCAAGTTTTTTGTTCTAGAGTTTATTCCTTATCGAGAGAATCGCAACTGAAGAAATGGTTAAATAGGCATATTTCGAAACGACTTTCATTTTTCGGATAAATGAATTGAAAGCTTTAATCGCTTATTTTTGAACTTTATGATGAAAAAAATTCAATTCCCAGGCTTGAATGGGGTGCGCTTTATTGCAGCATTATTGGTAATTGTGGACCATACGGAACTGTTTAAAAGTTACCTTGGCTACCCCACGCTTTGGGCCAATTCCTACAGCGCCTACCTAGGTGCCTTTGGTGTCAGTATCTTCTTTGTATTAAGTGGTTTTCTGATTACCTATCTGCTCCTTGAAGAGCAGCAGGAAGCTCCAATTCGTATTCGCCACTTTTACATGCGGCGGATCTTGCGGATATGGCCGCTCTACTACCTGATTTTGGTGCTTGGCTTTTTTGTGGTTCCCCACTTGGATTTCTTTCAGTTGCCCATGTATTCTAGCGATATGGGGGATTCCCTGCATCGACTGCTACTATTTGTTGGCCTGGCGGCCAATGTGGCATTTGTGTATTTGCCTACCGTTCCCTTTGCCAATGTGCTCTGGTCGGTGGCAGTGGAAGAACAGTTTTACCTGTTTTGGCCGCATGTAATCCGGATCAAGCGATACTTACCCTGGATCATGTTGCTACTACTCACCGGTTATCTATCCCTCAAATTTTATGCGGGCAGTGTAGATCGTCAATTAGAGTTGCTCGTCATTCGTACCCGCTTCTCGTCCATGATTGTTGGAGGCATTGGAGCCTACCTGCTTTTTTACCAAAAAACAGTCATAAAATTGCTTTACCACCGGTTGATGCAAGTTGGCTTAATGGTGCTCTTTGTGGTGATGGGCTTGGATTGGATCAACTATCATTCCCTGGCATGGATGCAAGACGAGTTGATTTCTTTGGTAGTTTGTGGATTGATCTTGAATATCGCCACCAATCCACGGACCTTGATTTCATTGGATAATGGCCTGTTTGCCTATTTGGGTAAACTGTCTTATGGGTTGTATGTATACCACTTGTTTACGGTAGTACTGGTCTTGAAGGGCTTGCCTGCGATAGTGGACCTGCAGACTTTGCCTTCCTGGATCGGCTATCCGCTGACCTTAGGGGCGATTCTTGTCTTGACCACAGGCTTTAGTCATTTGTCTTACCGCTACGTTGAAAGCTATTTTTTACGGAAAAAAGTGAGGTATTCGGCGGTGCTGAGTGGAGATATGGTAGAGGGTACCAAGTACAATGTACCAAGTACTAAGTCAAGCTGTTAGAAACGAGAGTCTAGATTACTTCTTTTGCGGATTTCCGTGATAAAAAACCTATTATTTGGTAGTCTACTTCCCGATACAGAAAGTAAATTATTGAATTAACATATTGATATACAGCATTTTATAAAAAAAATATGTAAATAAGGTACAAATAAGATACAAAAGTTGTTTTTTTCTCACTACACAATTAAGATGCAGTGTTTTTAAGACAATTTCAAAAATCATTTTTTTTAGAGTCTTTTTGCCCTGATTTTTATACCTTCATACTGTGGCAATTTTTTGTGGTATTCTAAAAAAGAACTAGAAATGGAACGCGGATTGCATCCTACAATCATACTGCTTACCCTGACTGTTTTTTTCATCACAACGGGGAAAGCACAGGCGCAAGGCATACAACTTTCAAAAGCGAATGTGTGGCTATCAACCAAGGATGGTAGTAAACAACTTAGCAAGGAAGCTGATATTGCGATTCAGGAATTGAAGGATCTAAACAGCAATAAAATAATCAATATTGATAATGAAAAAACGTTTCAAACCATTGATGGAATGGGTTCTTCCCTGGAACATGCTACCTGCTTTAACTTATCGAAACTAGATTCTGTCGAGAGAGAAAAAACGCTCACTGCACTATTAACTGATGAAGTAGGAATTAACATGAATCTCATGCGCATATGTATGGGTACACCTGATTTCACTAGCGATCTATGGTATTCGTACAGTGATTTACCCAATGGTGAAGTTGATACTTTGCTGAAAACGTTTAGTATAAAAAAGGATGAAACCTACATTCTTCCGGTACTTCGCCAGGCACTACGTATCAGGCCCGATCTGCGTTTTTTTGCCTCTCCTTGGAGTCCACCCGGATGGATGAAAACATCAGGAAGTATGATTGGTGGAAGCGTAAAACCAGAATATTACGCTTCTCTAGCCCGCTATTTTGTTAAATTCATCAAAGCATACGAAGCAGCAGGAGTTCCTGTATTTGCAGTTACGGTACAAAATGAACCGGGTGTCGATCGACAATTTGAATCTCCCAAATGGCACTATCCATCCTGTCACTGGACAGCAGAAGCACAGCGTGATTTTATCAAAAATTATCTGGGACCTGAATTTGTCCGTAATGGATTGAAAACCGAGATATGGTGCTATGATCATAATTTTAATATGAAGCCCGTAACAGACGGCTCGCTCACATTTATTCCTGAAAAACCTGGTGATGCGGGCATTGGATTTCCCCGAACTATTCTAAGCGACCCTAAGGCCATGGAATATACTTCGGCAATGGCCTTTCATGGATATGTAGGTTCGCCTGATGGCATGTCTCAAATTCAAAAGGAGTTTCCCCATGTACCTGTTCGATTTACTGAAGGATCTGTTTTTGGACTTTCAGGCGGAATTCAGTTGATGAATATTTTGAAAAATAGTGCCATCAGCTACAACGCTTGGGTTATTATGCTTGACCAAAATCGTAAACCGAATAATGGACCATTTGCTGCAAGCCAAACAATCATCGAACGAGACTTAAAAAACAATCGGGCCATATATTATTTCGATTATTATATGTATGGGCACTTTATGAAGTTCATCACTCCTGGTTCAAAAATTATATCATCGACTGCACATGGAACCAGCATCCGTCATCTTGCAAGTATCAATCCTGAAGGAAAATTAGTGGTGATATTGATAAACAATTCAGGAAATAAAGAAGCTGCATATGTGGTATGTCAAAACCGATATGTCGAAATTAAAATGCCAGAAAATTCTATAGCAACATTAATATTAGACTGATATGAATCAATCGAATCAGCAGAAGATGATGCGTCCAATGACTCCTATGTCTCCTATGCAACCAATGTGGATATGAAAAAAATTTATTTATTAATTTTTCTTGCTGCGATATCAGTGGGTTCTTTTTCCTTTTCCTCGGATTTCAAATTAAATAGTGATACAGATTCTAAGGTAGTAGCTTGTAAAATTGGCCAATGTTCTGCAATAGCTAAAAGTACAGGACAACAGTGTAAGAGGTGTGTTTCGAAAGCAGGAGATTCCAATTGTAGTCAACATAAATAAAGAAATACTTTCTAATTCTTAAAAGACCTCCGATTAAGCCTAGTATGAATCCAGGTGATATAATTGGATGGCTCTTTAACTCTCTTGCCTGTGGTAGGGCTGTAAAGCATTATTTTGCCTGTCCTTACCTTTCCTTTAGCATCAATTTGCCAAAAGACCGAAGCACCGTCCCAATGCTTTGAAGTTCCAATGAAATACTTCCCAACCAAAGCAGATGTGGCCTCTAACCCAAATAAGTCAATGAGGTAGCTTACAAAATGATTGGATTCATACGCTTTTAAACTAGCCTTGAATTTCTCTTTGGCTGACAAGCCATAAATACCAAAAGGAAAATGAATAAATAGAGGATCTAAGAACGCATCGGTTGGGCTTGGTTAAAAAGGAATTTACAATACTTTTAGGAATAAGAATTTTTCTGACTTATTAAATTAATGGAAAATTGGTCTTTTACCTATGGAATAAAAATTAGAATTGAAATAGTAATGGATAACCAAGTAATTAATACTAATCTTCCAACCATCCATCCTATAAATCTTAGGTAAGGTTTGGTTTTCTTCATTTTTCCCTAATATTCGTAATTAGAGAACAAAGATTATTTTTATTCATTCTTTAAAGCCTAACAAAAACCCGAAATGCTGACACTTCTGATTCTCCTAGTTGCTTTGGCCTTGATTCTTCTCGCCATAGTCAAATACGATATTCATCCATTTCTTACACTTTTTATAGGGGCAATTATTTACGGGCTGATGATGGGAATGCCAACAGACCTTATCGTCAAATCAATTTCTGAAGGATTTGGAGGGGTGATGGGAAGTGTGGGTCTGTTGATTCTTTTGGGAGTAATCATGGGTACTTTTCTAGAAAAAACAGGGGGTGCCATCGTCATTGCAGACCGGATTCTGAAATGGATCGGAGAGAAATTTGTCAACCTTTCCTTGATGCTAAGCGGATGGGTTTTATCTGTTCCAATTTTTGGGGATAGTACCATCATCATGATGAACCCAATTGCCAAATCATTGGCATCAAAAAGTAAGATTTCTTACGCAGCCACTATTGTAGCTCTTTCACTAGGAGCTATGGCAAGTCACGCATTGGTACCTCCAACTCCTGGTCCGATTGCTGCTGCTGCAATTTTAGGCGCAGATTTAGGTCAAATGATAATTTGGGGATTGGTTGTTTCACTGATCACACTTATCCCACTTTATTTCTTTGTCAATAGGGTTGTGGTCAAGATTCCCCTTGAACCACAACTAATCGCGGATGAAAAAAAATTGGAAAAGAAAGAGTTTCCAACATTCTTCAATTCGCTGCTTCCTGTAATCATTCCATTGATCCTGATTATTCTGGCCTCTATCGCAAATTATCCTACCAAGCCTTTTGGAGAAAGCGGGTTTACAAAGGCCATTCAATTCATAGGTTCTCCAGTCATTTCCTTGTTGATTGGTGCAATTTTATCTTTCACTTTACCAAAAAAGTTTGACCGCAAACTTCTATCTTCCTCAGGTTGGGTTGGGGAATCAATACTCCTTGCAGCCCCAGTTATTTTAATCACCGGAGCAGGTTCAGTATTTGGAAAAATGCTCCAAAATTCAGGAGTCGGAGACCTAGTTACTTCTAACATGAGTGATGCCAATTGGGGGATATTTCTACCTTTTTTAATCGCGTTTGCGTTAAAAACAGCACAGGGATCGACGACTGTGGCAATGATCACTACCGCTTCCATTATAGCACCAATTTTGGGACAGTTAGGACTGGATTCGGAAACAATGAAAGTCTTCACTGCACTCGCAATTGGAGCTGGCTCACTCTGCATTTCTCACGCCAATGATAGCGGGTTTTGGGTGGTCACTCAACTTTCAGGCATGAGCATCAAGCAGGGGAATATGTCGCATAGCTTGGGAACCTTAATTGCGGGAGTAACTGCAATTTTTTTGATTTTCGTGTTGACTTTGATGGTGGCATGATAGTGGTCAGATTTAAAATGACCGATAAAAAGTTGAATTCCATGGTTTGGCATTCAACTCTTTAAATCTGAGAGTTGTCAACTATCCAAAATGCTGTAACCCTTCTCAAAAATACAAGTGAAGGATAGCCTCTGAACTTTTTAATTTCCAGGGCATTTATTTGAGTTTATTGAGGTTTCTCACCTCACAGTTCGTACATTATCGGGCTGTCCATCCTCCATCCACAGTGAGCATTGATCCTACAAGGTAGGTAGCAGCATCCGAAGCTAGAAAAATCGCTGCTCCCTGGATTTCTTTCAGTTCAGCCCAACGTCCCAAAGCAGTGGCACCGACTATAAACTTTTTCCCCTCCTCGGTTTCCGCAATTGGAATATTCATCTCAGTCAAAAATGGCCCTGGACAAATTGCATTTACGGTAATGTTCCAAGGTGCCAATTCCAAAGCCAAAGCGCGAGTCATCTGTACCACCGCTCCCTTACTCGAAGCATAAGGGGTTCGGTTAGAAAGTCCCACCAAGCCTAAGGTACTTGCGAGATTGATGATTGCCCCTTTGTTTTTTTCCTTCATATAGGGCGTCACCGCACGATTTGCCAACCAAGTTCCAGTAACATTTACGTCCATTACTTTGGTAAAGTCTTCCTGGCTTAACTCATCAATTGCTCCCCGGATATTGATCCCCGCTGAATTGATTAGGATGTCAATTGATCCAAAAGCCTCAAAAGCTGTTTTTGCCATGGCCTCCATGGCGGATTGATTAACTACATCTGCAGCGAAAGTCATCGCTTTGACCCCATAATGAGCAGCAATCTCAGCAGCAGCGGCATCCCCATCGGAAGCCATGCGACTCACAAGCATTACATTGGCACCAGCTGAAGCCAGTCCGGCAGCCATAGCTAATCCAAGGCCTTTAGTACCTCCGGTGATAATGGCAGATTTACCTTTGAGTGAAAAAAGAGCGATTCCAGGGAGTTGGGATAGGTCGAATTGGAGCATGGTTTTGTTCTTTTGAATTTGCAACTAGTATGAAGCGTAAATTGTAAGTAGTTCATAAAGTCCATGGTTACTACTCACCCCTCAAAATGAATTTTTTACAGAAGTTGGGATTTGGAATAAGCAAGACACTTCAACACATTCTCCTCTTCGAAAGCGAGTTTTTCTTCCGCGCTCAGGTTTTTTACCTCAGGAAGAGAATCAGGATAAGAATTGTCACGGATCAATCTCAAGATTTTTGCCAGATCTTGGGCAGATGGATTTTCAAAAGTGGTCCAGTACCGTTCTTCTAAGCAGGGAATTTGCAGAGGATCTCGAGTAATCATTTCCAGGCTGAAGGTCACTGCAGGATTGTATTTTTGGCATAAGGTCACTGCTTCCTTTAAATCTACAATTCCTGACCCTAGTGGCACCTCTGATAGCAGAAATCCATCCAAGTATGCCTTTACTCCCATATCTTTCACATGGGTAGAAAATGCAAAAGGCGCCAAAGTCCGGATCGCTTCTATCGGTTCCTCGAGTAAGGAGATATTATTCCCAAAGTCCAAAGTCACCCCCACCCATTCGCTGTCAAGGCTTTGAATGAGTTGAGCAAGTTCAATAGCCTTCCAATCCTTATGATTCTCTACTGCCAGCTTCACTTTGTGTTTTCGAACTATGGGTTCCGCAAGCTGAAGAGACTTAGTTGCATTTATTTTGAATTCATTCCACTCCTTTTCCGAATTGAAATTTTCATAGCGTCTACCACTTAGACATACCGTCCTTAAAACATTTACCCCTGCTTCTTTTGCCGAAAGAACCTCATTCTCAAATCTCGAAATATCGACTTCATTTTTTGGAAGACCGATGCTTCCCTCCAGATACATTCCTAGATTCTCTCGCTCATCCCGAACTTTTCTAGCGAAGTCATCCGACCATCCACTTACTAAGGTCTGAATTCCTCCTGCACCAATGGAATGACAATGCCTCATGAAATCTACTGCATTTTGGAATCCAGGATACTTAGTGCTTTCCACCTTGGAACCGTAGCGATTCCCATAGGAATGGACGACAACCCCCATCGGTACACCATTTAAACTTTCCGGCAAAACCGAAAAAGGAAAACTCATGGCAGCAGTCACAAGTCCTGATTTTTTCAAAAACTCCCTCCTACCAGAGGAAAAATCTTTGGTATTTCGATTGAACTCCATTGGCTGGGATATTTTGGGTTAAGGTTTGGCATTGGTTGCAAGTCTTTCCATGTGCTTATTGAGTTCTGCAGCAGACCAAGGATATACCCTGCCCTGGTTCAAGTGACGGGTGGAACCAACCGTCCTACCGGTAACAGGTGCTGCTTCATTGCCCCATTCATTCCGAATATAGGTAAGAATAGAGGCAATTACCGCATCATCCATCGTTGAATGAGAGGGCATTACCGGCAAAATATCAGGGGCATCATATTTTTTTCCGTTTACTTCAATTGGGCCCTCCAATCCATGCAACATAATCAATGAAAGCCGTACCTCATTTCCAACCACCCATTCAGAGCCTGCTAACGGCGGACCCATCCGAGACACACCTTTTCCATTATTCCCATGACAACCTGCACAGGAGGCCAAATACTTTTGGCGTCCATCTGCAAATTGCTTCATGGCTTTTTCATCCAGATTCCCAGTAGAAATTAATTTTGCGGAAGGCTGATAGCCAGGCCAGGAAAAAAGCCGCTTCAGTATCGCCTTTCTATTTTGATTAATGGGCAAATCAGTCCGTTTGAATATGGAAGGTTCGCTAGGTAGTACCACCAAACCAGGTTGATCAATATCCCCTGCCTGAATAGCCATACCTGAAAGGATGATAGCTTCCTTCCAGCCCATTTTCTTTGAATCCGAAATAGTCAAAAGTCCAGCAATCTCCGCCGGCTTCCTGTTATTAATAATGGCTGAGGTGAGCATTTCAAGAAAAACTTCCCGATCAGCATTGGCCGTTGTCCAGGTTTTATTCGCCAGTATTTTTTGTAAAAAAAGATACTCTTGACCCTCGAGACTACTCATGGTGGCATCCCTGATCAACGCCAAATGACCATATTGGTCGATGATTTGGCTTAAAAAATCAATCTTGACTTCAGGTGAAAAAATCTCCGAACTCAATGCCAATTGAAGAGCGACTTTGTCTGAAGCCTTGGTAGCCAGATCTATTGCAATAGCTTCTAGTTGCTGCAAAATTCTAGGATCGTTTACAGCTGAAATTTCTAATTGTCGAAGTACTGTGGTTTTGATTAGGTCAGTCTCGTTTTTTATTACTTCGAGCAAAAGAGGAGCATTGATCTTCCTCATTCCTTCCAAGGTCCAAAGAGCATGGAATCGCCCTAATTCAGATTTTCCGTTTTTTACCAAGTCCTCAAGAAGTCCCACGGAATTAGGATCATTCTTTTCTACCAAAAGCCGCTGTGCCATATCCCGAAACCAACCATCTTGATTGGAAAGATATTGGACCAAGTCCTCCATGCTTGCTTGAGAAAGCTTTGGTGTCTTTTTAGGATCAAATCCTTTAGGGACTACCCTCCAAATTCGCCCCATGTGGCCTGGTGAATCCAACCCTCGCTTAAGCGTTTGTTCTTTCAAGTAAGGAGTCATGTACGAGCCATGTTGGACAATCCCTTGATACATATCGGCAAGGTAAAACCCACCATCTGGCCCAATTGTGGCATATACTGGACGGAATCTCTCATCTGTGGAAGCAAAAAATTCAGTGCCTGGATTAGGGTCATGCGCTTCAAGAAAAACTCCTTTTTCTATCACCACATTTCGCTTGACAAGATTTCCAGCATTTTCTAGCACGAAGATATTCCCATGATATTCCTTGGGGAAAAGTTGACTGCGATAGACTGTCGGCGCACAGGCTGAACTAAATTCAAAAAGACGTCCGGCAGAATCTAGCGTACCAGGTATGTATCCCCTATTTACAGCAAGATTGGATCTTATGGGAAACACTTTTCGATCAATCGTCAAGCCATGATCTATGCCAGTAGAAGGTTTGTGATTTTTATTTCGGAATAAATAATTGGCCGGTACAAGATCTCCATGAAGTTGGGACCAATTGTAATTGTAAATCAAACGACCCTGATCATCCTGAGAAATTCCCCATTGCCCACGAAACTCGGTACTATCACGAATCCAAGTCCCGTCTTGCAAGCGGTACCGGAGACGTGATTTAGCACTGTAATACCAATTGTCGGAATTCCGCACAAAACCATTGTCGGAGTGCTCGGGAATTCCATTGGCAGAATAGGTCGAATCCAGTAAAATTTTGGAATCTGCTTTCCAGTCTCCATCAAGGTCTTGGGTAATCCATAACTTATTATTCTCTGCGACTAAAGCTCCATTTTTGAAAAGACCCAAGGCTCTAGGCATAATCAGCGAATCCAGATAAACTGTCCGTTTGTCCATCAGGCCATCGCCATCGGTATCCTCTAAAATTGCGACAGAACCCACCGGGTGCTTCTCCTCCGAACCTTCAATATCACTCATGTAGCCACGCATTTCTACTACCCAAAGTCTTCCATCTTCATCAAAATGAATAATTACAGGAGATTCGACTAAGGGTTCTGAAGCCACCAACTGAACCTCAAATCCGGATTCAATTTGAAAAGTTTTCAACTCCTCCTCCGCTGTCCGCACAGGACTTTTGGGTGTTTCCGGAAGAGGTCCAACTTCTTTACAGGAAAAACAAAGCAACAAACCAAAAACACAAATCAACAGAGAATACCGAAACATCATCAATCAGTTATGTTGGGTTTAAACAAGTGAAGAAGATAGATTCCAAAGTAGTTAGGGCGAACTAATTTGGTTTTTATTCTTCTGAATTACAAGTAGTAATCCTCAAATGGAAGCATTCCAGTTTACAAGGGTAAAGTTTGGATCTCCTAAGAGTAAAAAGGAAAGGCTTCTGCATACTTCTCCTAACTTTGTACAAAATACCTACCATGAAGTTTTCCGATTTAGGACTGTCAAAAGATCTACTTAACTCAATCGAACGCGCAAAATACGAAAACCCTTCTACCATCTTGTTCGCCTGTTTCGGGGTGTGGTATGGCTGGGTAAAAATCCAAATAAAGGCTTTGCCTGTTACCCGTAATTTTCTTTTCTCTCAGTTTGACTTTTATTGCCATTGTATTTTATGCTTTGGATTTTTCAAATAATACTTGCTCAAGGTCTGAACGTTTAATTATAGTTCGCCTACCTGCTTTGCCTGTAGTCAGTTCGTTCCGTTCAATCATTCGGTAGACCGTGCGCCTGCTTATTCCTATCAATTTACAAGTGTCTGCAATACTCAAAAAGGCTTTAGCTTTTAGTTCCTCAATGGGTTGGTTCTTTGTTCGTTGGGTTTGCTTATTGCTTGCTTCAATTTTTGAAGCCTTTATCCGTGCCTTGTAAGCTCTCTTACTGCAATTATCGCCACAATACTGGGTTACTGTGGTTCGCGCTGTAAACTCAAAACCACAATATTGGCAAATGCGCTGTACCTGAATGTTTGAACTCATAAGCGTGACTAGTCGTGTCTTTGTGTGCCTTAATGTGTCTTAATGTGCTAGAATTCTCCCTAAAAAATGGGTTGAGGTACAAAATTGACCTGCATCCCACAACGAGGTACAAGAATGGTACAAATATTCTATAAAAAAACAACTATCAACCAGTAAATACCAATAACGAAAGTTAATAAAAAAAGCCCCAAATTGAGGCTTAATTGAGGTTTAGTCAATGTTTTTGTATTGCTTTGTTTTTGGTACTTACTTTCCGATACAAAACTTACTAAAAATATTTGCCAGCAAATCGTCTGTGGTGACTTCGCCGGTGATCTCACCCAGGTAGTGTAGCGCACGGCGGATATCCATGGCCAAAAAGTCGTTGGTCACCAACTGATCCAAGCCACCCAGTACTTCCAATAAAGACTCCCGTGTCTTGGTCAAACTGTCGTAATGCCGCACGTTGGTCACGAGGGTATTACCCGTGCGGAACTTATCCAAATTGACCAACTCGAGGATGCGTGTCTTGAGCAATTCCAGGTTTTCTTTATTCCCCGCCGAGATAAACAGCATATCCGGATATTTTGCTTGTAATTCATTGACTATGTTATTTTTAGCCGAATCCAATTTATTCCCAACTTTAAGGTAGGGGACTCCTAGATTTTCTAATTTATTCAGATCTCTGTGGACTTCGGCTAGGTCGGTAGCACTCAAGTCAAAGAGGTATAGAATCAGGGAAGCAGTCCGCATCTTTTCCTGGGTGCGGCTCACGCCAATGGCCTCGATGGTGTCGGTGGTTTCCCGAAGTCCTGCGGTATCGATAAATCGGAAGATCACCCCACCCAAACTGATTTCGTCTTCAATAAAATCTCGTGTCGTACCTGCAATATCGGAAACTATCGCCTTTTCTTCGTTAAGTAGCGCATTCAAAAGGGTAGACTTGCCTGCATTGGGCTTTCCTGCAATCACCGTGGGTACGCCGTTCTTGATGACATTGCCCAAGTCAAAACTCAAAATGAGTTCTTCCACGAGCCGAAGGATGCGTTCCACGAGTTGGCGCAGTCCTTCTCGGCTGACAAACTCCACATCTTCTTCCGAAAAGTCGAGTTCTAGCTCAATCATGGAGGCAAAGTGAATCAACTGCTGTCGAAGTTCCTGAATCTCGGAACTAAAGCCTCCCCGCATCTGATTGATCGCTGCTTGGTGGCTGCTTTCGGAGTCGGAGTGGATCAAATCGGCAACGGCCTCGGCTTGGGCGAGGTCAAACTGACCATTTAGGAAGGCCCGCTGCGTAAATTCCCCAGGCTTGGCCAGTCGAATCCCCTTGCGGACAAACAGTTTGAGGACCTGATTTACGATGTAGGAAGAGCCGTGCGTGGAGATCTCCACCACATTTTCCTTGGTAAAGGAGCGAGGTCCTTTGAATAGGGATACGAGTACCTCGTCGATGATCTTTTCCCCATCACGAATTGTACCCAAGTGAATGGTGTGGGAGGGCTGCTCTTCCAGATTTTTTCCGAAAAAAACTTCGTTGCATACGCGAATGGCGTCCTTGCCGGATATGCGAATCACGGCAATGGCACCTACTCCCTGTGGGGTGGCTAGTGCAATGATGGTGTCCTCGCGCTCGGAAAGTGAAAAACTCATGGGATCTTCTTAAAAGCTTTTTCCATCAAATCCGCAAGACCTGCCAAGAAGGCCGCAGGCTCTCGATAACCGGGAAGCTGGGCAATGTTTTGCAGACTGGGCTCAATCACTACAAAGTTGGGGTAGGAATTGACCCGCATGGATGCAGCCATCTGGGCTTCGGTAAAGGTTTTACCCATAAATTGAAAGTTTCGCTTGGTGTCTTCCGCATTCAATTTTACCGCATAAAAATTCTTCTGAAAATAGGCAATCACCTGGGGATCGGTAAAGGTATCCTTATCCATCTTTTTGCACCAGCCGCACCAATCGGTGTAGACGTCCACCAAGATCATTTTTGGATTCTTTTCATTGGCCGCGATGGCCTCTTCAAACTTCATCCATTGAATCTGATCTTGGGCTTGTAGGTTCAGACTGAGAAGAACCAAGAGCAAAATGAGTGAATAGACTTTCATAGACGTGTTTTCAAGAGTCAAACGCAGGGCTGGATTTGGAAGTTCCACGGAGACCCAAGGGCCAGTTTCCCTTGATCAGGGCACTTCCAAAGAAGAAGGCACCAGCTACGGCTACCATCATGCCAGCAATGGAACTGTCGATCCAGTAGGCAAGATAGTATCCCAAAATGGCAATTAAAATTCCTAGTGTAGCAGTGAGTCGAAGAAGTGGAATCAAACTCTTGGTCCAAAGGTAGGCGGTGGATGGGGGAACCACCAATAAAGCTACCACCAAAATGGCTCCTACAGATTCAAAACTACTCACCGTGGTATAAGATACCATGCTCATCAAAGCCAAATTGATACCCTTGGATGGAATACCTATGGCAGAGCTAAATTGTTCATCAAAACTGGTAATGGATAATTCTTTGAAGAGAAAATAGGTAAACCCTAGGATTAAGAAAAAATTGACACCTGCCAACCAGGTAATCCTTGGCCCCAGGTTAAGCCCACTTGAGGTAATCCAAAGGTCAATAGGTAGGTAGGCGATTTCCCCATAGAGCACACATTCTTGATCAAGATCTACCTTGTAAGCAAAAAGGTTAATCAAGATGATCCCGATGGCAAAAAGGAGGGTAAAGGTGATGCCGATGGAGGCATCGAGCTGCACTTTTGCTTTTTTGCGTAGCGCATCGATCATCAAGGTGGACAGAATACCCAGGAGGCCTGCACCCAGGATCACTTCCAAGCTTCTTTGACTTCCCGACACAAAAAAGCCAATCACGATTCCAGGCAGTACGGCATGAGAAATAGCATCACCGGTCATGGACATTTTGCGGAGCAAAAGAAAAACACCTAAAAATCCGCAGGAAATAGCAATCAGTGCCCCGGTGAAGATGATAAGAAAAGCATTGCTATCAAAGGTCATGGCGTGTCTCTAGGGATAGTTTCTTGATGAGGATCGAGGGTAGGGTAATTGAGCCGCTGTTCCAGTTGGGCTTCAAGTTCCGGAGTCAAGAGGTGCTCCATTTGTTCGGCAGACTCGTGCACGTGGTCTGGAGCTATGTTCATGGATTCGTTGAGGTATAGCTCCCAAAGCCTGTGGAGACGGACGATGCGCATGGCGTCTGAGTTGCCTTGAGTACTGAGTCGAATACCCTGGGAATCTTGTAGCACCAAGCCTTGTGTGGTGAGTTCCTGTAAAGAATGGGTGATTTCCTTTTTGTGAAAGGGGTAGAGTGCATGAATTTCTTCTAAAGTTAACCTCTCCTTATGGGCTTCTTTTGCTTTGAATAACGCCTTCATCAGGTGATCTTTGTGGGTCTTGCGCAAGTAGTTGCGTCGTGCGAGGAATCGGCGAATTATTCCGCTTTTGGGAGAAAAGATAAAGGAAAGTAGAGCAATCAAAGATAAGAAGACCACCACCCAAGGACCTGTGGGCATTTGAGGCAATACGAAGGAAACATAGGTGCCCAAAATTCCCGAAAGGATAGAAAAGAAAGCTGCAAGCAGGAGCAAGGGTTGTAATCTATCGGTCCAAAAGCGTGCTGCTGCTCCAGGAGTAATCAATAAGGCTGCCATTAATACCACGCCTATGGCTTGAATGCCAATCACCACGGCTAGAATTAAAAGAACATTGAAGACAAAGCGGATGCCCTTCATTGGGAATCCGATGGCCTTCCCAAATCCAGGATCAAAGACCATCAAGCGAAATTCTTTCAAAAATAGACTCAATACAAGTAGGATGGCCATGGATAATCCTCCATAGAGGAAAAGGTCAGCTTCGGCGATCCCGATGGCATTACCGAAGATAAAGGAATTGAGTCCTGCCACCTCAGGATTACCAGATTTTTGAATGGCGGTCAAGGCTACAATTCCTATCCCAAAGAACACAGAAAGGATGCTAGCAGTGATGCTATCTTCACTCAATTTCGTGTGTTGCTTCAGCCAAGAAGAAAGAAAGGTAGCCAAGGCACCCGAAAGAAAAGCGCCGGTCACGATGTAGCGGGGATCCTTTTCTCCAGCCAAAACAAAACCTAGGCAGATTCCAGGTAGTACCGCATGAGAGATGGCATCACCCAGCAAGGCTTTTTTATCTAAAAAGGAGAAGGTACCCACGTAGGCCGAACCTATACCCAGTAGCATGATGCCCAATACCACCCAGGTGATGGAGGGATCTTGAAAGGTGAAGAAGTACAGGAAATCTTCCATATCAACTTTTTAATGGGTTGAAGTCTTGCTTTCGGATCAAATCGGTTACTTGGGTGAGCAGGTTGAGTTTTCCTCCGTAGGTTTTGCGGAGTAGCTCCTCAGTCATCACTTGGTCCTTGGGTCCAGAGGCCACCAGGTGCAAGTTGAGCATAATCACCCATTCAAAGAAGTTCATCGCGCTGTGGATATCGTGATGGACTACCAAGACGGTTTTACCAGTTCGAGCCATGTCTTGGAGCAACTGGAAGATGGCCGTTTCGGTGGCCATGTCCACTCCGGCAAAGGGTTCGTCCATCAAGTACAAATCTGCTTGCTGAGCTAGTGCACGTGCTATAAACACCCGCTGCTGCTGTCCTCCAGAAAGTTCGGAAATCTGTCGGGTGACAAAGGCAGTCATGCCCACTTGCTCCAAAGCCTCCTGTGCGATTTGGACCTCTTTTTTGCCGGGACGGCGAAATAACCCCAGCTTGCCGTAGGTACCCATGACGACAACGTCCAGGACGGAGGCTGGAAAATTCCAATCCACAGATTCCCGTTGGGGTACGTAGCTGATTCGTGTGCGGACTTCTTGCAGGGCCTTATTGAAAATCTTGATATACCCAGAAGTAGGAGGGATCAATCCCATAATGGACTTGATCAGCGTAGATTTTCCGGCTCCATTGGGTCCTAAGATCCCAATCAATTGACCTGCAGGTAAACTCAGGTCTACATTCCACAGCACGGGCTGCTGGTCGTAGCTGACCGTGAGGTCATGTACTTCTAATATGGGGTTGGGTACCTGTGTGATCATGGGAGCAGTTGGCTGTAAATAAGTTGAAGATTGGTTTCAAACATGCCGATATAGGTTCCAGCAGGGGTGTTTGGAGCATCGAGGCTGTCCGTATACAAGGGACCAGCTAGGTTGACTACCAGATTTTTTTCTGCTGCGCCTCGAGCTACCGCTTGTAGGGCTTTTGGAGAAATGGTTTGTTCGGCAAAAATGGCTTTGACCTGATAGGTCTGAATGATGGTTATCAATTCGGTAAGGTCACGCAATCCTGGTTCGCTAAGTGTTGAGAGTCCTTGTAGAGAATAGACTGGGAGTCCGTATGCCTTGCCAAAATAGGCGAAGGCATCGTGGGCGGTGACCAGCACTTGTTTTTGCTCTACCAGCTGAGCAACTTTTGATTTAGTTTTCTGATCCAAATCGTGCAGTTGTGCTAGGTAAGCCTCTGTGTTCCGCTGTAGGGTAGTAGCCCAGGAGGGTTTCCAGCGTTGCAGTTCTTGACTAGCATAGCGTAATCCGGAGGACCAAAGCAATATATCAAACCAAACATGGGGATCTACGCTATGGGATTCCGGACCGGATCGGAGGAGTTGGTCTTCTTGGATTCCTTTGGACACATCAATGAGGACCTGTTGCTTGGCGAGTTTTTCAAATATTTCGGTCATTTTCCCCTCCAAGTATAGCCCGTGATAGACCACCAGGTCTGCTTGAGTGAGCAGGTCAAGGTCACGTACCGAGGCCTTGTACAGGTGAGGGTCTACTCCCGCAGGCATCAGCGCCACTACCTCTGCTTGATCGCCTACAAGTTCCTGAATTCCATCTGCCAAAATACTCGTGGTAGCCACGATCAAGGGTTTACTACGCGTAGATTTGGAAGCTGAAGTACAGCTCCAAAAAAGTATTAGAATCAAACTAGTATAGGCTAGGGCTTTCATGACTGCAGGACAAGAATATTGCTGGCTACATCCTTGGACATGAAAAGGGTCTTCTTTTGATCGACCAGGATCTCGACTGATCCATCAAATTCGACTTTATCGAGCACCTTGATGCGGGCACCGATATAGGCACCAACCTTGTCTAGGTAGCGGAGAAAGGCTGCTGAACTGTCTTTAACTGCCACAATTTGTCCCACTTGGTCGATATTCATTTCGTTCAATGGGATTCGAGGTCGGGACCGTACATCACCGTATTCGTCAGGAATAGGATCTCCATGAGGATCAAATTTGGGATAGTTTAGAAAGGCATCCAGCCGCTGGATCAATAGGGAAGATTGGATATGTTCCAATTGTTCGGCTACCTCGTGAACCTCGTCCCAGGCAAATTGCAATTTGTCTACTAAAAACACTTCCCAAAGTCTATGCTTCCTGATGGTTTGCAAGGCAAGCTGCTTCCCCGATTCGGTAATCTGTAGTCCATAGTATTTTTTGTATTGTATGACGTGTTTGTCGGAAAGTCTACGAAGCATGTCACTTACGGACGCCGGTTTGGTTTGAATTTCTCCGGCAATATCGTTGGTCGATACACTTTTTTTACCCCCTTCGGAAAGGTGGTAAATAGCTTTGAGGTAGTTCTCTTCGGCAATGGTTAAGTCCATAGGGTAGGGATGTTAATAAGACAAATATAAAAATTAAATTAGATATATCTAAAAAAAATGTTTTAAATAACTAAATCACCTGTGGATAACTTCAAAATTTTGGTGAAATCTGTTTTAGATTTACAAAAATAAAATTTTTAAATAGTCTAAAAAATGATATAAATCATTAGTTAACAAGGTTTTAAATTATATTCCTCTTTCTTCTAGGGATCGAAGACTAGGCTAGAGCAAAAAAAGCAAGGGGAGATTCGATATCCCAGAAAGGGGTATTTTTGAAGAGAGAATTTGATGAAAGAGAGACTGGGGAGTCGGAAAATTTTAGTCTTTACTAAGAAAGTTCTATGAACTTAGTCCTGTATTTACTTCTTTCGCGTTCGAAACCAGCGCATGGCATTTGGGGAAACGGTACCAAGGTTAGTTGAAACTTCTCCTTTTATATTTCAGTTAGCATCATTAGAAAAAATATTCATGGAATACAAAAAACTTATTGAGCAGGCTTGGGAAAATCGTGAACTGCTGCAAGAAGCCAGTACCCAAGAAGCCATTCGAAGTATTGTAGCGGATTTGGACAGCGGCAAACTCCGCGTGGCAAACCCTACAGACTCTGGAGATTGGGTAGTTAATGATTGGATCAAAAAAGCAGTGATCCTGTATTTTCCCATCCAAAAAATGCAAACCATAGAGGTAGGCCCTTTTGAGTTTCACGACAAGATGGCCTTGAAAACCAATTTTGCGCAACAGGGTGTTCGGGTGGTACCTCATGCAGTAGCTCGATACGGGGCCTACTTAGCTTCGGGAGTAGTGATGATGCCCAGCTACGTAAATATTGGTGCCTACGTGGATTCAGGAACTATGGTGGATACTTGGGCTACGGTGGGTTCTTGTGCACAAATTGGCAAAAATGTACACCTGAGTGGAGGAGTAGGCATTGGAGGCGTATTAGAACCCGTGCAAGCTGCTCCTGTGATTGTAGAGGATGGGGCATTTATCGGCAGTAGAGCTATTGTGGTGGAAGGGGTGCGAATCGGGAAGGAGGCTGTCATTGGAGCTGGAGTAACCTTGACTGCAAGTTCAAAAATTATAGATGTGACGGGGGCTACTCCAAAAGACTACAAAGGATACGTTCCTCCGCGATCCGTAGTGATTCCGGGAACATTACCAAAGGAATTTCCCTCTGGAACCTACCAAGTTCCCTGTGCTTTGATCATTGGACAAAGAAAAGCCTCCACCGATCTTAAAACCTCTTTGAATGATGCTTTGAGGGAAAATAACGTGGCAGTCTAATGGGACTAAAAAAACTACTTGCTTGGGTTTTGTGCCTTGCCTCGAGTTTACTTACTTTTTCATGCTCCGATCCAGAGGAAAAATCTATTGCCGATACCCAGTTTGCTAAAGGGGAGTTTGCGGAGGCTGTGCTTAGCTACAGCGAGGAATTAAAAACCAATCCAAAGGATATCAACTTACTTTTCAGTAGGGGAAGAGCCTACCAAGAATTGGGACAATTTCTGGAAGCACAAGCTGATTTTGATTTGGCTTTGCAGCAGGATCCTAAAAACACTCAAGTACTAATGAGTTTATCTTTGGTGCACTTGGATCAAGAGAGTTTTGCCAGCGCCTTGTTGTATGCCACCAAGGCCGAGGAAGTCGATGGACCGCTACCCATGTCTTCTCTACTCAAAGGAAGAGCATTTCATCAATTGGGAATGCCCGAAGAGGCTCTTAATGCTTATGGAATGGCTATTCAGTTAGATAAAAATTTTGCACAAGCCTATTTCAATCGAGGGATTTTGAAAGTCGCTTTAAAACGAACCAAGGAAGCCTGCGAGGATTTTCAACAAGCTGCTTCTTTAAAATACGCTGGTGCAGAACAAGCGTTAACTTCCTACTGTAGAAATTGATTTTTCTGAGTCTCCACTGTATTTGTAGGAGAAATTTGGATTTGTTCCTGGGTAGCTTGGTGATTGCACAGCTGATCAGATGCCAGGTGACCTGAGCCCATACAGGTCTTGCATTCACTAATTTCTTTTCCTACCCCTTCGCATTCGGGACAGGTGAGTCTCCCTTTTCCAGCGCATCTTTCGCATTCAAAAAATTCTACAAGGTTAAACACATTGATCTTTTTGATCATCCCCGTAGCACCGCAGCGGCTACATCCTACCACCCCTTTTGCTTTGCAATAAGAACAGGCTTGTTCGCTTTGTTTCTTTCCCTCGCAAACAAAGCAGGGACGGTAGCGATAGCCTCTTGCATCACAAAAATCACAGGCGTCGATTTGTGCGAGGGGAGCTTTGAGTTTTTCCTTTAATGCTATGGCTCCTTCGTAATGCTGCCCAGTAAACCCAGTGAGCTCTAAGTACTTGGATACAAAATTATTGCTATTGTCAAATTGACCCAATTGAAACAAGGTCTCAGCAAAATAGTAAGGCATGTCGTCGGGTAGAGGTAATCCAGAATCAATCAAGTTTCTAAAAATGGAATTGGCTGTCTGAAAGTCATTTCTTTCCATCGCTGCCAATGCACCCTTCATCCACCGGTCTGTTTGTCCTAGGTTTACTTGGGAAAGGGCGACTGTGGAGAATAGTCCATTTAGAGCTACAGCAAGTAAAGCCCAATTTAAAACAATTTTTATCCGGCGTATCATTCCTGAACAGCTCGACATATTATTCTAGTTTGTACAAATTAATGTACTTTTTTGTAGGATCTGAAAGAAAATCTCTACTCACTTTTTTCTCAGTCATCAACTTTTTAGTCAGATAAAGGAAAAGATTCCCAATTTTGGAAAAAACTATTTGAAATTAGAAGTGAAGATCGGCGTCATTGGAGGAGGAGCAGCAGGGTTTTTTGCAGCTATCCATGCCAGTGGACCTGGAATACAGGTTCTCCTTTTTGAAAAATCCCCCAAAATCCTTTCCAAAGTAAAAATCTCAGGAGGGGGAAGATGCAATGTCACCCACCGACCCATGGAAATCTCCAAGCTGGTCAAGAATTACCCTAGAGGAGAAAAATTTTTGAAGAAAGCCTTTGTTCATTTCTCCATTGCCGATACCTTTTCTTGGTTTGAGTCTAGAGGAGTGGCTTTAAAAATTGAAGAGGATGGACGAGTTTTTCCAAGAACAAATACTTCACAGACCATAGTCACCGTCCTGGAATCAGAAGCGAAAAAGTTGGGTGTTCAGATTCAACTTTCTACTGGAATTAAATCAATTCAACCTGTAGGACAAGATTTTGCGCTGCAAACCGATAAAGGAGAAGCAATTGTCTCCCAGGTTATTGTAGCTTCTGGAGGTCATCCAAATTTGGGGGCATATGAATTTCTTAACTCATTGAATCATAGATTAATAAAGCCAATTCCTTCACTTTTTACATTTAATACCCCTCAGGAACCTATTCGAGAGTTGATGGGCTTGTCTATGGGGGATGCAGTGGTCAAATTGGAAGGAACTAAGCTCAGTTACCGCGGCCCCATTCTGATCACCCATTGGGGTATCAGTGGACCTGCGGTACTCAAGCTTTCAGCCTTTGGCGCAGATTGGTTGCACGAGCACCAGTATAATGCCCGGGCGATCGTCCAATGGAATGCAGATTTGGGGGAGCAAGCTTACTCTGAGCAACTCAGCAGCTATGCGCAACTTCATCCCAATAGAAAAGTGTATTCCCATCCGCTATTTGGGATTCCTGCACGGCTTTGGGAGCATTTTTGTATTCAAGCTGAAATTTCAGAATCTCAGCTTTTTGGGCAACTTCCTAAGAAGATGCAGAATAAATTGGTGCAGTGCTTGTTTTGCTACCCTTTGGCCATGCAAGGGAAAACAACCTTCAAGGAAGAATTTGTCACTGCGGGAGGAGTGGACTTAGAGGAAATCCATCCAGAAACTATGGAGAGTAAATTTCATCCGGGAATCTATTTTGCAGGGGAGGTCTTGAATTTAGATGGAATTACGGGCGGATTTAATTTTCAAGCGGCTTGGACTACAGGTTATTTAGCAGGTATCCATGCAAAAAAAAGAGGCCACACCCATGGCCTTCTTTTAACTTAAGTCCCCTTTAAAAGCCTTATGAGAAGCTCTGAGGTAAAGCTACCCTATTTGGCGAAAAGGTAGGTTAATGAAAAATGAAATTGCTTTGAAGTTATTTTTAACATAGTTATGCCCATATTACCATCTTCCTATACTACACCACCTTGGTTTTATTTTAATGGACATGTAGAAACCATTGTGCCCAGTGTATTTAGGAAGGTTTTAGGAGTGAATTACAGGAGAGAAAAAATTGATACTCCAGATGGAGATTTTTTGAATTTGGATTGGTCTAGCGTGGGAGGAGACGGGCTTTTACTCGTCTCTCACGGTTTAGAAGGGGATTCTCAGCGGCATTATGCTCGTGCTTTGGTTAAATTATTTAACCTACAAGGAATGGATGTGTTGGTTTGGAATAACCGTTCCTGCGGGGGTGAACTCAACTTGCAACAGGTACTGTACCACCATGGATCCAGTCAAGATTTGGATACGGTCGTACAGCATGTGCTTGATAAGCATCGCTATTCTGAACTATTCCTTGCTGGAATTAGCATGGGAGGAGCTCAAACGCTGAATTATTTGGGTAAAAAAGGGGAGGAGGTTCCCTCTATTTTGAAAAAAGCAGCCGTTTATTCTACTCCAGTACACTTGCCTTCCAGTGCAGCTACCCTACGTCGTCCTGGGAATAAATTCTATGCCGAGAAGTTTTTAAGGAAGTTGAAAAAGAAAATGGAGGCTAAAGGGAAGCAGTATCCGGGTTTGATCGACATGGAACTCCTGCCTCATGTTCGCAATTTTGATGAATTTGACACCCATTACACGGCCAAACTGCATGGATTTGTAGATGCAGCTGATTTTTACGAGCAGGCCAGTCCCCATAGGAGCTTAGAAGAAATTTCAATACCCACACTGATTTTGAATGCAGCCAATGACCCCTTATTGGGTAGGGAGTGCTTTCCGATGAGTATTGCTCAAAGGAGCGATAAAATTTTCTTGGAGGTTCCCAGTCGAGGAGGACATACTGGATTTACTGTAGGCGGATCAGAATTTAATTATGCAGAATATAGGCTACTTGAATTTCTGACTGATATTCAAATCCCAAGACCTTGCAAGAATAAAAACACTTGAAATGCAAATTTAGAATCTCTTGAGCACCATTTCAGCCACGGTCCCCCCAATAGAAAGGGAACTAGTAGCGGCTGGAGAGGGAGCGTTAAGTACGTTGATCGCAAACTCCGATTCCCTAATTGCAAAGTCATCCAAAAGACCTCCCGTGCGGTCACAGGCTTGAGCACGTACACCTGCACCACCTTCTACGAGGTCATCTTCCTGGATTTCTGGGATAAGTTCTTGCAAAGCTTTGGTGAATGCAGCTTTAGAAAAAGAGCGATAGAGCTCTCCCAATCCTGTTTTCCAATACTTCCCTGCCACTTTTTGGAAACCTGGCCAAGCTAAGATTTCCATAAATTCTGAAAAATTGATTTGAGATTTTTTATATCCTTCCCTCCGAAATGCCAGGACGGCATTGGGGCCTGCCTCCACACCTCCTTTTTTCATACGGGTAAAATGTACCCCCAAGAAAGGAAAGTTAGGATCAGGAACTGGGTAAATGAGGTTGTTGACCAAATATTCCCGTTCTTTTTTGAGTTTGAAGTATTCTCCTCGAAAAGGAATGATTTTAACATCCTTGATGGATTCGTCGTTCATGCGAGCCACTTTATCCGAGTACAAGCCTGCACAATTGACGAGCAGTTTGGCTTGAAAAGTCTCCTTTGAAGTTTCAATATAATTTATTGAATCTTTTTGACTGATTTTTAGTATTTTATGTTCTAAAAAAATGGCTCCTCCTCCTTGAATTATTTTCCTTCCGTAGGCTAAGGCTACTTGGAAATAATCTACTATTCCAGTTTGCGGCACGTGAATGGCAGCTACACCTGTACAATAGGGTTCGTACCCCTTCAATTCTTCTAGGGTAATTTTACGAGTTCCTACCAGTCCATTTTGCAATCCACGCTCCAAAAGGGTATCTAAAATGTGAATTTGTTCATTTCTTGTCGCTACAACTACCTTACCGGTGATTTCGTAAGGTATTTTTTCTTGTTGGCAAAACCCTACCAATTCGTGGTATCCTTGGATGCAATTGATGGCCTTAAGGGATCCAGGCTTGTAATACAGGCCTGAATGGATTACTCCCGAGTTATTGGCCGTTTGGTGCTTGGCGAGTTGGTTTTCTTTTTCCAGAACAGCAATTTTTAGCTCGGGTCTGGCTTGGATCAACTTGTAGGCTGTAGCAAGTCCCACAATTCCTCCTCCAGCCACAACTACGTCATAGGTCATAGGTAGTTAAATTTTGTTCAAAGGTAAGGTAAAGACCACGATTCTACTTCTAAAGGAGTGTAAAAATCCCGGAAGTAACTTTAGTTTTTTTTTATGCGTACGATCATGAATGTTTTGGAATGTTGCTAAAAGTAAGGGCATCAAACAGCTCAAAAATACTCCTACCTTTGCATTCTCGGTGTGGACTTCACCTAGCCAATCATGTTTAGAAGTTTATTCTTTGGAGTTGCTCTCCTAATTTCTACCTTAAGTTACGGTCAGTTTACCCTTTCTGGGAAGGTCACTGATGCTGAAACTGGTGATCCCATTCCTTTTGCTAGTGTTTTTTTAAAGGGAAAAACCTCAGGTACAACCACTGATTTTGAGGGGAATTATCTTTTAAATGCTTCCAGTTTAAGCGACAGTCTTTCAGTAAGTTATCTGGGATACACCACCCAGACCAAGCCGCTCACTAAAGCTTTGCAGCAGCAACTTAATTTTCAGCTTTGGCCAAGCGACTTTCAATTGAGCACCTTTGTGTTTGAATCTGGAGAAAATCCTGCATTTCAGATTATTAGAGAGGCAGTGGCAAGAAGGAAAGACTTTGATAAAAGGAGTCTTCAGGCTTACCAAACAAAGAATTATACCAAAATAGAGTTGGATGTAGACAACCTTTCCGAAGAGTTTCGGCAAAGGCGTACCGTGAGGGCCGTAACCTCGGTTTTGGACAGCATAAGTCTGCTCACCAATGACGAAGGAGAGAAGATCTTGCCCGTATTTTTTTCGGAGACAGTTTCTAATTTTTATTACAGAACTAATCCTGAACTCAAAAAAGAGATCATAGAAAAAACCAAGGTAACCGGAGTGGGCATTACCGATGGGTCTACGACTTCCCAGGTGACAGGTTCCTTATTCCAAGAATATAACTTTTATCAAAATTGGTTAAGGATTTTGGATAAAGAGTTTATTTCTCCTATTGCAGAAGGTTGGAAGACCTATTACGATTACGATTTGATGGAGGATGTATTGGTGGATCAAGACAGTTGCTTCAAACTCTTAGTCTACCCGAGAAGAGAACAGGATTTGGCTTTTGCTGGGACCATCTGGATAAAAAAATCGGACTATTCTCTGAAGCAGGTAGACTTGAGTATACCTAAGGCGGCTAATCTCAATTTTGTGGAAAAGATCAAAATCCAACAAGAGCTTCAAGCTACTACTGCAGGTCCTCTCTTACCTGCAAAAACGCGGGTTTTGGTAAAAATTGGTCAAATCACCGAAAATACGGCAGGTCTTTTGGCAAAATTTTATACATCCACAGAGGAAGTGGAAGTAAATCAGCCTAGGGAAACTTCTTTTTTTGATCAAGCTGTGGTGTTGAAGCCCGACTTCAATCAGGTACCTCCTGATTTCTGGCAAAATTCTCGGCCTGATCCCTTGAGCAAGGAAGAATTGGCCGTGTTGCAAATGGTTGACACCTTAAAAAGGATCCCCCTCATCCGGTTTTATTCAGAAAGCCTGAAGTTTTTTGCTTCGGGCTATCTTCCTGTAAAAAAATTGGATTTAGGTCCTTGGACGGAATTTGGCAACTACAATAATGTGGAGGGGTTAAGGTTTGGCTTGGGTCTACGAACCAATTATTCATTTTCAAAAAAATGGGTGCTAGAAGGCTATGGCGCTTATGGTACGGTTGACCAACGATGGAAGTACAAAATCGCTTCCAACGTAATCTTGTCAAGAAGGCATTGGACTAGCTTGGAAATAAAGGCAGGTAGGGAACTGGATCAGGTAGGTTTGGAGATGGAAAACCTAGAGGGAAACTCTATTTTTCTAGCGGCTAGCCGTTTTGGCACCTTACGTAGACCTTTTGTGTCTACCACCCAAAAGCTATCCTTTCAACGTGAATTTTTTAAAGGGTTTTTGCTAACCGCAGGCTTAACTATGAGTCAATTTGATCCTCTTTTTGATTTTTATTACAAAGAAAAAGGTACAGGAGAACTTCTTTCTTCATTTCAATCTACTGAGCTCCGTGCGGGCATACGCTACGGGAGAGATGAGGTCATCATTATTAACGACAATAGCAGATCTTCATTGGGACCGAGAAATTGGCCCATCCTCGAAGCGAGGTACGCTCAAGGAATTTCCCGATTAGGTGGGAAAATTCCTTACAGTAGATTTAATTTTTATTTGTTTCACCGAATTCCCATGGGAATTTTGGGTACTGGCCGCTATGAAGTGGATGCAGGCAAAATCTGGGGAGAGGTACCCTATCCTTTGCTGAAAAACCATTTGGGCAATGAAACCCTTTTTTACACCACTGCCGCATTCAGCACCATGAATTTTAATGAATTTGCCTCAGACCAATTTGTAAGTCTGCGGTTTAGACAATCATTCGAGGGCTTGTTATTCAATTCTCTTCCAGGAATTAAGAAATTAAACTGGAGGTTGGTGGGGAATGCCAATGTCTTGATGGGAAGTGTTAGGAGCGAAAACATTGCTAATTTACCTGCAGTTAGTCCAGAGGGAGTTCCATTGGCAACTTTTGGTAGGCTAAACCCCAGCGTTCCTTATGTAGAATTGGGGTATGGAATTGAGAATATTTTCAGATTTTTTAGAGTTGATTTTTTTCATCGTATGACCTACCTGGATCTTCCTGAGGCTAGGCCTTTTCATGTCAAAGTAAGTGCTCAAATCATTTTGTAGGTAAAAGTTTGCCTCTTTCTGATTCAAATAATTTTCCTTTGGGTCCCTTTTGTGCATATTTGCAGCAAAATCATATGCCTGTTTGTATAGGCAGTAAAAACTAAGTATGTCACAATCACTACACATTACTCTTCCCGATGGATCGGTGAGAGCGTATCCTAAGGGCATTACCGGACTACAGATTGCTGCAAGTATCAGCGAGGGTTTGGCTCGGAATGTACTTGCTGCTAAAATTAATGGACAAGTATGGGATGCTACTCGTCCCATTACCGAGGATTCCAGCTTGCAGTTGCTCACTTGGAACGATTCCGATGGAAAGAGTACGTTTTGGCATTCCTCCGCTCATTTGATGGCTGAGGCATTGGAAGCCTTGTATCCAGGGGTGAAGCTAGGCATTGGCCCTTCCATAGAAACCGGTTTCTACTACGATGTAGATTTTGGTGATCACAAGTTGGAAGGAGATGAGTTGGAGAAAATCGAAAACAAAATGCTTGAGCTAGGAAGGCTCAAATCTGACTACATTCGAAAGGAGATTTCTAAGAAAGATGCCCTGAGCTACTTCAAGCAAAAAGGGGATGAGTACAAACTAGACCTCTTGGAAGGTTTGGAAGATGGGACAATTACTTTTTACGAGCAGGGCAATTTTACGGATCTCTGCCGTGGTCCGCATATTCCCAATACAGGATTTATCAAAGCGGTAAAGCTGACCAATATCGCGGGAGCCTATTGGAGGGGAGACGAGAAGAGAAAAATGCTTACTCGTATTTATGGGGTCACCTTTCCTAAGGCGCAGGAGTTGAAAGATTACCTCACCTTGCTAGAGGAAGCTAAAAAGAGAGATCATCGAAAGATTGGCCGTGAATTGGAATTATTTACCTTCTCGGAAAAGGTAGGTATGGGCCTACCTCTTTGGTTACCAAAGGGCACTTTATTACGGGAGCGCTTGGTCAATTTCATGAAAAAGGCTCAAGATAAATCGGGTTACCAACAGGTGACTACCCCTCATATTGGTCACAAGGCCTTGTACGAAACTTCAGGGCATTACGAAAAATATGGCAAAGACTCTTTCCAACCCATAGCTACCCCTCATGAAGGGGAGACCTTCTTATTAAAGCCCATGAATTGCCCTCACCACTGTGAGATTTACAAGCATAAGCCACGTTCTTATAAGGATTTACCCATTCGCTATGCAGAATTTGGGACTGTTTACCGCTACGAGCAAAGTGGGGAGTTGCATGGACTTACCCGAGTGAGGGGTTTTACTCAAGACGATGCCCACATCTTTTGTAGACCGGATCAGGTCAAAGAAGAATTTATAAAGGTGATTGATTTGGTACTTTATGTCTTCAAGGCCTTAGGATTTACCGAATACACGGCACAAATTTCTTTGAGAGACCCAGACAATAAACAAAAGTACATTGGCGGAGACGAAGCTTGGGAAAAGGCCGAGGCAGCGATCATTGAAGCCTCCGCAGAAAGAGGTCTAGAGACGGTAACAGAGTTGGGTGAGGCGGCTTTCTATGGGCCCAAGCTCGACTTTATGGTCAAGGATGCCTTAGGAAGAAAGTGGCAGTTGGGTACCATTCAGGTGGATTACCAACTTCCGGATCGATTCCAATTGGAATACATTGGTTCTGACAACCAAAAACACCGTCCTGTGATGATTCACAGAGCTCCTTTTGGTTCCTTAGAACGTTTTGTTGCTGTACTCATCGAGCACTGCGCAGGAGATTTTCCACTTTGGCTTGCCCCTGAACAAATCAATATTCTACCTATTTCCGAAAAATTTATCGGGTATGCGGAAGAATTGAAAGCCGTACTGGAAGAAGCGGGTATCTCTGGATCTATAGATAATCGTGATGAAAAAATAGGCAGGAAGATTAGAGACGCAGAGGTAAAAAAGGTTCCATTTATGCTTATTGTGGGAGAAAAGGAAAGGGAAGAAGGAAAGGTAGCGGTAAGAAAACATGGGCATGGAGACTTAGGAGTTTTTACTCCGACAGAGTTTGTGTCCTATTTTCAGGGTATAATTTCAGAATCCTTGGCCAAAGAATAAAGTAGAAATGAGAATTCATTTTTTGAATTCAGAATAATTCCGATATTTGCAGGCTATTTTAATAAAACAAACCAGGCATAACTTGAATCAAAAACCACAACCACCTAGAGGTAGACAAGAAGAACCGTACCGAATCAATCATAAAATTCGAGTGCGAGAAGTAAGGGTAGTGGGGAATTATGTGGATGGCGGAAACGCCGTTCTCTTGGTAGAGGATGCAATTAAGCTAGCTCAGGAAAACGATCTTGATCTGGTAGAAATCTCTCCCAATGCAGATCCACCCGTTTGCAAAATTATCGATTACGCAAAGTTTAAGTACGAGCAAAAAAAGAAGCAAAAGGAGATAAAAGCGAATGCGGCCAAGGTTGTTTTAAAAGAAATTAGGTTTGGACCCAACACAGATGATCACGATTTCAATTTCAAATTGAAGCATGCCATCAGTTTCCTTAAAGAAGGAGCCAAGGTCAAAGCATATGTGCATTTCGTGGGGCGCAGTATCGTCTTTAAAGAACGAGGTGAAATGTTGCTCTTAAAATTTGCTCAAGCGCTAGAAGATGTAGGTGTGGTGGAGCAAATGCCAAGGTTAGAAGGGAAGAGGATGAATATTTTCTTAGCCCCCAAGCCAGGAAAAAAGTGATTTCAACCAACTAAATACAGTAAAATGCCAAAAGTAAAAACCAAATCCAGTGCAAAAAAGCGGTTTTCCCTCACAGGAACCGGAAAAATCAAAAGGAAGCACGCTTTCAAAAGCCATATCCTTACCAAGAAATCTACCAAGCGTAAGCACAACCTAACCAAAGCAGGTTTGGTACATACTTCCGACGAGGGTAGAGTACGTGACATGCTGAAAATCTGATTTTCAGATTAGTCTACATTACACAGGTTTATTTATTCACCAGATGCGTTGGTTCCAAAGTTCCTAAATCAGGACACCACGAGTCAAAAAACAAAACACTATGCCTAGATCAGTAAACGCGGTAGCGTCAAGAGCAAGAAGAAAGAAGGTTTTAAAGGCCACTAGAGGTTACTTCGGAAGAGGTAAAAACGTGTGGACTGTAGCCAAAAACAAGTACGAGAAAGGACTTCAGTATGCCTACAGAGACCGTAAAGCGAAGAAAAGAGAATTCAGAGCTTTGTGGATTCAACGTATCAATGCAGGAGCGAGAGCTCATGGAGTATCTTATTCTCAATTGATGGGAATGTTGAAAAAAGCAGAAATCGAACTAAACCGAAAGGTTTTAGCCGATTTGGCCATGAACCATCCAGAGGCATTTAAAGCTGTAGTTGAAAAAGTAAAGTAAGGCCGGCACTGCCTTATTTTGAAAAAGCCTCCCAACAAGGGAGGCTTTTTTTGTGCTGCTTGGCATTAGAGGTCTTATTTATTATTTACTGCACATTTTTCGAATCCACTCCCGACCTACACCGGTTTTCAATTCTTTTTCTCGTTTTAGTGCGCTTTATTTAGTTTCACAGGGCTATGTATACACCAGATTCCAAGGTCTATATCGCTTTGTCCAGTCTTTGGTTCCTAGTAAATTATAGGAAAGAAGCCTGGATTCCAGATTGGAGGTGTATCCTACATAAAACTTGTTAGCGGATCGGCTGTACAGCACTTAAACGAAAAACATAGTATAAAAAATAAGGCTCCCCAAAAGGGAAGCCTATGTAGCGAGAGGGAGATTTGAACTCCCGACCTCAGGGTTATGAATCCTGCGCTCTAACCAACTGAGCTACCTCGCCAAATTTCTTTTCTTATTATTTGAAATAATTCCTTATATTCAAGAACAAGATTTTCACTTTTTTATTCCTTGTCCTTGTAGCAATTTTTCAAGGCACGCTGTTTAAAAGGGAATGCAAATATGAGGCCTTGTCCCTTTAAATGCAAATCATGGAGTAAGTAAAGAAGTAATATTTCGCCCATTAACTTTTCAAATCATGCGTGAAAAAGAGTTTATCGCTGAGTATCACCTGAATGCATCCAGGAAAATTGTGTTTCCTTATGTGAGTTCTGCCAGTGGCTTAGAAGAGTGGTTTGCCGATAAGGTCCGCATTGATCGAGACAAGAACTATATCTTTACTTACGACGATCGAGACCATTTTGCTAGACCCACCCTCCTCAAGCAATCGCTACACATACGTTGGGATTTTTTTGACCCTAAAGAACCCTCAAATCTTGAAGAGGCTTACATTGAATTTATGATAGAGGAAAATGACCTTACACAAAGCCTATTTTTGAAAATCATCGATACTACCCAGGAGTATTCCTCTCAAGACATGGGTGGGGTTTGGGAAGGCATGATTGGAAAACTAAAAACCATCATTGGAGGTTAAATCCCTGACTCGTTTGCAGCTAGCAAAGCAGATTTTTTGTTACTTTGTCTGGAATAGTGGCAATGAAAAAACTAGATAAATTAATTCTAGGGTCTTTTATAGGGCCTTTTACCTTAACCTTTTTTGTTGTTGACTTTATTTTATTGATAGTCAACATGTTGAAATACTTTGACGAGATATTTGGCAAAGGCTTGGGATTTTGGATTTATGCAGAATTGATAGGCTACTTTGTCATCAGTATTTCGCCCATGGCTTTGCCTTTGGCCATGCTCTTGTCTAGTTTGATGACTTTTGGGAATTTGGGAGAGCATTTTGAGCTTACCGCCATCAAAGGAAGTGGAATATCTCTAACCCGAGCCATGCGTCCCATGGCGATTTTTGCAGTGGTACTTACCTTTTTTGCTTTTTTGTCCAACAATTATCTAGTACCTAAGGTAAACCTGAAAACCTTCAGTTTGCTGTATGACATTCGCATGAAAACGCCTGCCTTGGATATCAAAGAAGGAGTTTTTTATGGAGGAATACCCAATTACAGCATTAAAGTCAATAGAAAGGTAGATAAGGTCCGACTCCAAGACATTCTTATTTACAACCATACCGAAGGACAGGGAAATTTGAATGTGACCATGGCCGATTCAGGTAGGATGGAGACGTTTAATAACGATACCTACATGAAACTGACCCTTTACCATGGAAATAATTACAAAGAGGCCAGGTCTACGAGAGGGATATCAGAAGCCCCCGTGGAATTTTCTAGAACAACTTTCCAGGAAAGCGTAATGGTGTTTGACTTGTCGGCATTTCAACTGAATCGTACACCAGAAGATCAATGGTCTACCAATCGAGCCATCAAAACCATAGATGAAATTCGCTACGGTTTGGATTCCATTCAATTGATCATCAGCGATCTTTCTTATCAAAATTTTAAAACGGCTGAAAGTATTTATCCTTTTTTTACCAAATACCGTTCGTTACAGCCATCTGAAAAAATCCTGCAAGACAAAGCAAGGTTTGATACCTTGAGGCGTATGCGCTTGCTTAAAGAGCAACAAACTAGGGATAGTCTCGAGCAACTCGAACAAGAAAAGGCGCTTGCTCAAAATCCTTCACCTGGAGATACCAATTTAATAGTAACACTAGAATCACAGCCCTCTGTGCCTGTTTCTGATTCCCTGCTGCAGCGAAAACTTAAGGATAGAAAAATAGAATGGACCGATACCTCTACTATTTTATCTGAACCCTCCCTTCCTGTGGAAGACACCCTACTTTCTTCAATAAACTATAGAAAAACACGAACTGCTCCACTTTCGGATGATGAAAAACAACTTTTGGATTCTATTTTTTACGAGAAAGGGTACATTTCCAATGCTTTTACCTTGGCACTAAATAATGCAAGAAACCTAAAGAATACTTTTAATGTCAACATGAGTCAAGCGGATGGGCAAGTAAGGGAGTATAGACGCTACCAGATAGCTTGGTATCAAAAATATACCCAGACTATTGCCTGCTTTATCATGTTTTTGATAGGAGCTCCTTTGGGAGCAATCATCAAAAAAGGGGGATTGGGAATGCCTGTTCTCATTTCTATTCTATTCTTCATCTTTTTTTACATGCTTACCATAACGGGAGAGAAATGGGCGAAAGAAGGGGTTACTGATGCCTTTTTTGGTACCATTTTTTCAAACTTGTGTTTACTGCCCTTTGGGATCTTTTTTTTGAGACAAGCACGAAAAGATGCCCGGCTCTTCGAATGGGACATGTACCAGCCTTTTGCCAAAAGAACCTGGCGCTTTCTGTCTCGGTTTAGGTCAAATTAACCTTCCTGTTTTTAAAATTCGAATTTTACCTGTACCTTTGTCGGAGTTTTAAAAAAATTTAGCTACACATGTATTTGACACCAGAGAAAAAGCAAGAGTTGTTTAAAAATCATGGACGGTTAAAATCTGCTACCGATACAGGTTCGCCTGAATCACAGATTGCCCTCTTTTCACACAGGATTCAGCATTTGACTGATCACCTTAAATCAAATTCGAAAGACCACTCTTCTAGATTGGGCTTGATGAAATTGGTAGGAAAAAGAAGAAGTCTACTAGACTACCTCCATAAAAGAGATATCGAGCGTTACAGAGCAATTATTGCCGAGCTCGGAATCCGTAAATAACCGTAAAGTAAGGTTCTCTACGTGGAGAACCTTACTTTTTTCTTTTTCAGCAGTAGCCCAATTTTTTATTTGTTCAAGTATTAATACTACACGTTTATATGTTACCAAATTTGATCACCCAAACCATCACCCTCAAGGATGGTAGAGAAATTATCATTGAAACTGGCGCATTGGCCAAACAAGCTGACGGATCGGTTGTCGTTCGCATGGGAAAAACCATGTTATTGGCAACTGTTGTTGCAAAGAAAGATGTGCTTGAGGGAGTAGATTTTTTACCTCTATCTGTGGATTACCAAGAGAAATTTGCTTCTACTGGTAAAATCCCAGGAGGATTTTTGAAAAGAGAAGGAAAACTTTCCGATTACGAGGTCCTTATAAGTCGATTGGTTGATAGGGCGATACGTCCTATTTTCCCAGACGATTACCATGCCGATACACAAGTAGCCATCACCTTGATGTCTTCTGATGAGGAAGTGTTACCAGATGCTTTGGCCGGATTGGCAGCTTCTGCGGCTTTATCCGTATCAGACATTCCGTTTAATGGACCCATTTCTGAAGTTCGCGTAGCGAAAATCGATGGGGTATTGACTATCAATCCTACACCTGCACAGCTTGCTAAAGCAAGTTTGGAGTTTATTGTTGCAGGTTCTACTGAATATATCCTGATGGTAGAAGGGGAAGCCTCTGAAATTCAAGAGGACGAAATGGTTGAGGCCCTCCAATTAGCTCACGAAGAAATTAAGCGTCATTGCCAGGCCCAATTGGAATTGACTAAAAAGGTGGGTAAAGAGCAAAAAAGAACATATTGTCATGAAAAAAGTGATCCTGCTTTGTACGACAAAATGAAATCGGAGCTCTACGACAAATTGTACAATGCAGTGAGCAAGCAAATTGCTAACAAATCCGAAAGAGCAGCCTTAGTTAAAGAAATAAAAGAAGCTTTTGTAGTGAGTCTAGGCGAAGATCATGGTTTTGAAAGCAGTTTGATTGGACCTTATTTCCATAAAATTCACAAGGAAGCGGCTCGAAATTTGACATTAAATACCAAGAAAAGGCTCGATGGACGAAATCTCAATGAGATCCGCCCGATTTGGTCGGTAGTGGACTACCTGCCTTCTGCCCATGGCTCAGCGGTATTTACTCGAGGGGAAACTCAATCGGTGACGACTTGTACCCTAGGTACGAAGATGGACGAGCAGATGGTGGACGGAGCAGTGATTTCCGGATACAACAAATTCTTCTTGCATTACAATTTCCCTGGATTTTCTACCGGAGAGGTAAAGCCTAACAGAGGACCTGGAAGAAGGGAAGTAGGACATGGGAACCTTGCCATGAGAGCCTTGAAAAAAGTTCTTCCTCCCGAAAATGAAAACCCATACACCATTCGCGTGGTTTCTGATATTTTGGAATCCAATGGATCATCTTCTATGGCTACGGTCTGTGCAGGATCTTTGGCCTTGATGGATGCTGGAGTACAAATTAAGGCTCCAGTTACTGGAATCGCCATGGGAATGATATCAGATGCCAAAACGGGCAAATATGCCATCCTATCCGATATTTTAGGAGATGAGGATCATTTGGGGGACATGGATTTTAAGGTAACGGGAACTGAAAAAGGAATTACCGCTTGCCAGATGGATTTGAAAGTAGAAGGTTTGGATTATGCAGTGCTCAAAGAAGCACTTTATCAAGCCAAAGATGGAAGGCTACATATTTTAAAGGAGATTTCTAAAACCTTAGCGGCTCCTAAACCTGACTTGAAACCGCATACTCCACGTTCGTTTATGATGTGGATTCCCAAAGAACTTATTGGTGCTGTAATTGGACCAGGTGGTAAAGTAATTCAAGAGATCCAAAAAGACACTGCAACAACTGTGGTGATAGAAGAAGTGGACAATCAGGGCAAAATCAACATATTTTCTGCCAATCAGTCCAATATGGATGCTGCCATCCGCAGAGTGAAAGCCATAGTGGCCCAGCCTGAGATTGGAGAAGTTTATACGGGTAAAGTAAAAAATATTCAAGCTTTTGGCGCATTTGTGGAATTTATGCCAGGAAAAGATGGTTTACTACATATCTCAGAAATCAAGTGGGAGCGATTGGAAACTATGGACGGAGTTCTTGAGCCTGGAGAAGAAATTACGGTCAAATTGATTGATATCGATAAGAAGACTGGTAAATTCAAATTATCCAGAAAGGCCTTACTTCCAAGACCTGAAAAATCAGAGTCAAACGGGTAAAATTTGCTCTCAGTTGACTATCTTACCAAATTATCTCATCAATTTACAACTATTCACCCTGAATGAGGCAGCTAAAGATTAGCAAACAGATTACGAACAGAGAATCTCAGTCCCTTGACAAATACCTGCAAGAGATTGGAAAAGTAGATCTGTTGACAGCCGATGAGGAGGTGGTATTGGCAAAAAGAATTCGAGAAGGTGATCAACTTGCCTTAGAGAAACTTACCAAAGCCAACCTTCGATTTGTGGTATCAGTAGCCAAGCAATACCAAAACCAAGGATTATCTCTTGGAGATTTGATCAACGAAGGAAATTTGGGATTGATTAAAGCGGCTCAAAGATTTGACGAAACTCGTGGATTTAAATTTATTTCCTATGCAGTGTGGTGGATTCGTCAGTCTATCCTTCAAGCATTGGCCGAACAATCTCGAATTGTTAGACTTCCTCTCAATCGGGTAGGATCTTTGAATAAAATCTCAAAAACTTTCAGTGAGTTAGAGCAAAAATTTGAACGTGAACCTTCTCCAGAAGAATTGGCAGAAGTTCTTGAAGTATCTGCTTCTGAAGTAGTGGACACCATGAAAATTTCGGGTCGTCACGTATCCATGGATGCTCCTTTTGTGCAAGGTGAGGAAAATAGTCTTCTTGACGTGTTGGAAAACGATGGAGATGAGAAGCCAGACGACGGCTTGATGAACGATTCCCTTCGCAAAGAAGTACAGCGGGCCTTATCTACCCTCACTCAACGCGAAGCAGATGTCATTACCTTATATTTCGGATTGAATGGCGAACATGCCATGACATTAGAGGAAATCGGTGAAAAATTTAATTTGACCCGAGAACGTGTCAGGCAAATTAAAGAAAAGGCCATTAGAAGATTGAGGCATACTTCCCGAAGCAAGACCCTCAAACCTTATTTGGGATAAACACAGAAAAGGGGGCTTGCAAGCCCCCTTTTTTCGTTTTTACCCTTATGGAGAATGGCAAAGCCATTGAGTAATTCTTGGATTCTTGAGATGAAATAGAATCTTTAGGGATAGAGCTCATAGTAATACAAAGTTTAGTCAAAAAGTAAGCCATGGAACAAGTAAACGTACTTATTATCGGATCAGGACCTGCAGGATATACTGCGGCCATTTATGCAGCAAGAGCAGGAATGAAACCTGTGCTGTATACAGGTGGACAACCTGGAGGACAACTCACCATCACCACAGATGTGGAAAACTACCCAGGTTATCCAGAAGGCATTATGGGTCCTGAAATGATGGAGGATTTTAGAAAGCAAGCAGAACGCTTTGGGACTCAAATTCGCTATGGAGTAGTCACCCAAGTCGATTTTAGTGCAAGACCTCATCGGGTAATTGTAGATGATCAGGCGACATTATTGGCAGAAACAGTAATCATCAGTACGGGGGCTTCCGCCAAATGGTTGGGCCTGGAAAGTGAGACAAGACTCAACGGCAGGGGAGTTTCTGCGTGTGCAGTCTGTGATGGCTTCTTTTTTAGAGGTCAAGAAGTAGCTATTGTAGGAGCTGGAGATACTGCCTGTGAGGAAGCTTCCTATTTGGCAAATATTTGTTCTAAGGTTTACATGATTGTCCGAAAAGAGGAAATGCGTGCTTCGCTCATCATGCAGCAACGGGTGAAAAATAACCCAAAAATTGAAATCCTTTGGAATACCGAAACCTTAGAAATTTTGGGGGACCAGGAAGTGACTGGAGTAAAAATTTTAAACAATAAAACTCAAAAAATTTCTGAAATTTCAATTTCTGGCTTCTTTGTTGCTATAGGTCATCAACCGAATACAGAAATATTTAAAGAGTACATTACCATGGATGCATCCGGATACATTAAAACAATTCCAGGTACTACAAAAACCAATGTGGAAGGTGTTTTCGCTTGTGGAGATGCGCAAGATAATGTGTACCGCCAAGCGGTGACCGCTGCAGGTACAGGATGTATGGCTGCTTTGGATGCGGAACGCTTCCTAGCCGCTACTGGGAATCACTAAACTTGATGGATGAGGAGATTATTTCTTAGCAGTTTTTTATTCATTAGTTGCATTTCATTAAGCTTTATTCAAGCTCAGGGTCAGGTTTTGCCTAAAATTTTTAATAAATCTGCAACCCCTGCTGACACTTCCAAACTGGAAAAGAAACTTTTAGATATAAAAGAATTTACCCAAGGCTTCCCAAAAATTATTAAAAGAAATCCTGCAGGAACTGGACAGACTTCAGAGCGTAAAAATATAGAATTGAGAGAATTTGATCAGGTAACCTATTTGCAAACCTTATCCAATCAAACAGATTCTTTGTTATTTCAAGACAACGTCAATTTGGCTAGGATTCGATCTATTATCAGCGAGGAGCCATTTGCCTTAGATTGGGCTCCTTCTGACGAAGTCATTCAAGTAGCCGAACAGATTCAAGTGGATAGTGTCTGGATCACTGCTTTTGAATATTTTTCCAACTGGGATACCAAAAAAGTTGATATATACAATTTGGACATAAAAGACTTCCAGGATAGTCTTTTACTTAAATTGTATGATGAGGAAATAGGACAGTTTTGGAAAATGCCTCTCAATGATCTGTTAGTTAATTCTAGATTTGGACCTAGATGGGGAAGAATGCATGGAGGTATAGACCTAGACTTGAGCACTGGAGATCCCATTTATACTACTTTTGATGGGATAGTAAGGGTAAAAGGATACGACCGATACGGTTATGGGTATTATTATGTAGTGAGACACAAAAATGGTTTGGAGACTCTTTATGGCCATTTATCTAAGCATGTGGTAGAAGTGGGACAAGAGCTAAAAGCTGGAGATTTTTTAGGAAAAGGCGGTTCTACTGGAAGAAGTACAGGCCCGCACTTGCACTACGAATTGCGTTACAAAGGATTGCCCTTTGATCCAGAGATTGTTTATGACTTTGAAAAAAACGAAATTACCAAGCAAGAATTACTGATCAATAAGGAATTGTTTAGCCATATTGCCAAAGCAAGAGCTGCAGCATACCATCGCGTAAAAAGAGGAGATAACTTGGGGTCGATTGCCCGAAGGTATGGAGTGACGATTACTCAATTGACACGCCTAAATGGAATTTCTACTCGCTCCATATTGAGAATTGGTCAGAATCTAAGAGTTAAATAATCCAAAACTTTCCTTGACATGTCGAAATTGGATATTCTTGTATTTGCCGCGCATCCGGACGATGCCGAATTAGGTTGCTCAGGAACCATTGCTGCACATGTGGACAAGGGATATCACGTAGGGATCGTGGATTTGACCCATGGGGAGCTTGGGACCAGAGGTACTGCCCAGCAGCGTCTAGAAGAAGCAGGGGAGGCAGCAAAAATCCTCGGCTTGAAGGTGAGAGAAAATCTTGGGTTTCAAGACGTTTTTTTTAAAGATGACGAAGCACATCAACTTAAATTGATTGAAGTAATTCGAACTTATCGACCTGAAATTGTACTCGCCACTGCCATTACAGACAGACACCCGGATCATGGTAAGGGATCAAGTTTGGTAAGCAAAGCTTGTTTTATGAGCGGTTTGCGGAAGATTCAGACCTTTAAAGGAGGCGTAGAGCAAGAGGCTTGGAGGCCCAAGTGGATATACCACTATATTCAAAACAACTATATTCGCCCAGACTTTGTGGTGGATATTTCTGCTTTTTGGGAAATTAAGATAAAAAGCATCTTAGCATTTCGCTCCCAATTTTTTAATCCTGAGAGCCAAGAGCCGGAGAGTTTTATTTCAAGACCTGACTTTTTACCATTTATCGAATCACGTGCTAGGGAATTTGGGCATCAAATTCAGACTACTTATGGGGAAGGTTTTACGGTAGAACGTGTTCTTGGCGTCAAAGATTTATTTGACTTAAAATAATTAAGGGGCAAGGCGCGTAATTTTCCAGGACCCATTAGACAGGTATTCGTATTGAATACGATCATGAAGACGACTTGGTCTTCCTTGCCAAAATTCCAATCGATTGGGAATTAATTGAAAACCACCCCAATGGGAGGGTCTTTTCATTTTTTGATTCAAAAATTGCTTTTCCATTCTAAGCTGTTGTTGTTCGAGTTCCTCCCTAGAGCCTATGACTTGACTTTGAGGAGATGCCCAAGCTCCCAGTTGGGAGGAATAGGGTCTAGATAAAAAATACGTATCGGAGGCTTCTTCACTGATTTTTGATACTTCTCCTACAATCCTAATTTGCCGTTCTATTTCAGGCCAAAAAAAAGTTAATGCAGCTTTGGGATGTTTTTCAAGTTCATTTCCCTTGGCACTTTGGTAATTGGTGAAAAACACAAAGCCCTGATCCACTCCTTTGAGCAACACTATTCTAGCATTGGGAAAGCCATCACTTCCTATCGTAGAAAGGCACATGGCCGTGGCCTCGGATACCTCGGCTTCTAGGGCTTGTTGCATCCAAGTATGAAACAGCTGAATAGGGTCTTTGGGTACCTCAGCACTATCTAGGGATCTTAGTGTATAATCTTTTCGAATATCGGCTAGTTTCATAAAATGAAGGAATAGATTAAAGTGAGGTAGAGGGAGTTGTAGATCTTGTATTTTTAAAATTAAAACTTAATTTTTAGAAAAATTTTTTTTCCTCATGTCTCACGATTCTAATTCTTTGCTAAAGCCTGGAAATCTCTTGCTTTCCGCCCCTTTTTTGCAAGATGAAAATTTTGTACGATCGGTTATTCTAGTTTGTGAGCACTTGGATACGGGTAGTTTTGGATTGGTAGTCAACAAACCTTCCATCCTTACTCTGGGTGATTTGGTCAATGAATTAGCTTTTGTCGATGCAGAAGTTTTTGTGGGGGGTCCTGTAGAACAAAATACCTTGCATTTTATCTATTTCGGAGAAAAGCGAATAGAGGGCAGTGTATCCCTAGGCAAGGCTCTATGGTGGGGAGGAGAATTTGACCAATTGGTAAACCTTTTGAAAAATCAAGAGTTAGAAGCAAATCAGGTGAGGTTTTTTATGGGTTATAGTGGATGGGAGTCGGGGCAATTGGAAAGTGAAATAGAGCAGGAGACCTGGATCATCAGCCAGGAAAACTTGGATTTGCCAGCTTTGCACTTTGAGTCTGAAAAAATTTGGAAACACTTTATGAAAAATATGGGTGGGGTTTATCGAGAGCAAGCAAATTATCCCTTAGATCCACGATTAAATTAGGCAAATTACCTACCTTTGAGCAAATTAAGTCAAGTAGTATAGATTTTATGGCTAAGAAAAGTAGTGAACTGTCCGAAGAGGACAAGGTGACCACAACTCCCAAAAAAGGAGTGAAGGGTAAAAAAAGTACGAAGGAACCTGAAAGCATTCAGGAGGAAGTCTCCCCTGTGGCGGATGTGCTAGACCTAGAAGCGGTTCCTCCTAAACCTAAACGGACCAAGAAAGCAGTGGTGAAGAGCGAGGACGTTGAGGTTCAAGTTTCCAGTACGATCAATGAAATTATTAGTTTGACTGAAGATTCAGATTCTGCATCTGATTATATTAAAGATCAGGTAGTTATAGATATATCAGGTTTAAATAAAACTCAGCTACTTGATTTAGTAAAAGAAAAGTTAGCTCTTGGCATTTCCTCTCAGCTTGATAAGGTTATTCAAGAAATAAAGGTAGCCTTTGACCAATGTGTAGGCAAAGAAAAGGAGGCTGCCTTGCAGCAATTTTTAGCAGATGGGGGTGTAGCTGATGATTTTTCATACCGTCCTCAAGAGGAGGAAAAAGAATTTAATGCGCTAATAAATGAGTTTCGTCGTCAGCTGTATTCTTTGAGAAAAGATGCAGAAAAGCAAAAGGAAAAAAATTTACAGGCGAAAACAGAGCTTTTAAATAAACTTCGGGTTTTAGTAGACGGAGAAGAGACCAACTCCAGCATTCATGTAGTAAAGGCCATACAAGAGAATTGGAAGGCTATTGGTGCAGTGCCTGCTTCTCAAAGTAAAGCTCTTTGGGCGAGTTTTAATGCCCTTATGGATCGCTATTATGACAATAGAAGTATCTACTTTGAGCTAAAAGAATTAGATAGAAAAAAGAATCTTGAAAGCAAGGTAGAGCTGTGCGAAAAGGCGGAGGCTTTAAGTGGTCAAGCAGAGTTAAGAGATGCTATACGCTTACTCAATGATCTTCATGAGGAATTTAAGCATATAGGTCCCGTTCCTAGGGAAGAACAAGAAGCTCTTTGGCAGCGATTTAAGGCAGCTTCTGACAACATCTATGATCGTAGGAAAGATTATTTTGATGGACAAAAAGAAGTATTCAAAAAGAATTTAGAAGAGAAGGAAGCTTTGATTATTCAATTGAATTCATATGGTGGGTTTAAGGCGGATAGAATAAAGGATTGGAATTTAAAAACTAAAGAAATCCTAGAAATTCAGAAGGCTTGGGAGAAAATAGGACCTATACCTAAGGAATCTGGTAAAGAAATAAATAAATCCTTTTGGGCTGCATTTAAGCAGTTTTTCCACAATAAAAACTTGTTTTTCAAAGAGCTCGATGAAATCCGGGCTAGTAATTTGAAGAAAGCAGAAGAACTAATCGCTAAAGCAGAAGAGTTGAAAGAAAATACCAATTGGCAGGGTACAGCGAATCAATTGGTCAAGTTGCAGCAGGAATGGAAAAATTTGGGTCCTACGCCTGAAAAGAATAGAGATGCATTGTACAAAAGATTCAAAGAAGCTTGTGATACCTTTTTTGAAAACCGTCGAAATTCATCGAAAGAAGCAGATTCTGAATATGAGCAAAATCTCAAGAAAAAACAGGGAATAATAGATTCTATATCTGCATCTACAAAATCCGGAAAGGATTTGAGTGAAGAAGCCTTGAGTAGCATGGTTGTTGAGTTTAATGCTACAGGATTTGTGCCCCGGAAGTTTATTAAGGAGATACAAAGCCAGTTTAAAGGAGCAGTAGAGGAGTACTTGGAAAAATTAGGAAGTTCAGGGGTAAATAGGGAAGATTTCCTTTTCAGACAAAATTTGAATCGAATTCAATCTGATCCAAATTCTGTAAAAACCTTCAACAAGAAGGAGCACGGCATTCGGAAGCAAATTTCAGATTTGGAGAATAGCATTACCCTTTGGAGAAATAATTTAGAGTTTTTTGCTGCGTCAAAGACGGCGGATAAGCTTAAAGATCAGTTTGAAGTCAAGATCCAAAAGGCAGAAGAAGAGATCGATAAGCTCAAAAAGAAACTTACCATACTGAAGGAATTCTAAGGAAGCACTAGTGAAAAAAATATACAAGGTAGGTTGTACCAAAAGCCCTTTCCTTCTATATTTGCAGCACCTTAAAAAAGCCTCTTTAGCTCAGCTGGTAGAGCAACTGACTTGTAATCAGTAGGTCGCTGGTTCGATCCCGGCAAGGGGCTCATCAAGGATAAAGGAGTTACAGGCATGTAACTTCTTTTTTTTTTGCTAAAAGCCCATGTCATCATGCATGATTCCCCTAGCTCCTTGGCTAAAGTAAATTTGAAGGCATTTTACCTTCCCAATAACATGGTTCGTGTAAGTTGCAGGGATTGGTTTTGTAAGCGGGCATAGTAAATACCGGGAGCATAACCTTCGTTTTCAAAGGTAATTTTGTGGGTGCCGGCTGAGACCTCAGCATCTATCAAGGTTTTGATGAGTTTGCCTTCGGTATTGAATATTTGGATTAGGGTATGACCTCCAAGACTTTCGTAAGAAAGGGTGGTAGAGGATTGAAAAGGATTGGGGTAATTGGTAAGCAAGAGTTTATTATCCAGGTTTGGAGGTAGGTCAGGATTACTCGAAAGGCAAGGGGCTGATTTTTTGACCACTTGGAGTGACTGGTAATTCTTTAGCATCACGTTTTGCAAAATGGTATCCGGAACGCAAAACCACTGCTTTAGCAGAGAAGCGTACACCGATCTAAAGTCATATTGCATAGGAATATTGTCGGAGGCAGAGGCAATCAGTGGGATTTCTGGACTATACCCTAGCACTTCATTTTGAGCGTAATGCCCAAACACAAAGAGGGGTGCTGCTGCCCCATGATCTGTACCTACACTGCCGTTTGACTTGATACGTCGACCAAATTCAGAGAAGGTCATACCTATTACTCTTTTGTGTGCATTTAGATAAGTTAAATCATCCATAAAAGCCTTGATTCCATCAGATACTCTTTTCAGCAGCAAGGCATGGGTGCCGGTTTCCTTAGCAGAAGCGACTACCTGCTGGGCATGGGTGTCAAAACCACCCAAGCTCACCATATAAATTCTTGTTTTTAATCCTCCGGCAATGAGTCGCGCAACTATTTTCAATTGTTCAGCCAAACTATTTCCCGTGGGATACCCAGAAAACTGTTTAGTCACTTTGGCAGCAGCATTCCTTATCACGGTGCCATATTGCTGGGTTTGCTGTGCCACCTGCCGAATGTAGGTCAATTCTTTTCCTCCTCTGCCTGGAGGTGCAGTGCCTTGTATTCCGTTGATCAAATTGTAAAAATTGACGGGATCCGTGATGGCCATGCCCATATTGACCGATGGACCTTGCATGGCTGGTGAAACGAAGGAACCAATCTGAATGGCCAAAGGATCAGGCATCACTGCATTGGGGTATCCTGTGGGATATCCTTGGTATTCTTCAGCCAAATACCTTCCTGTCCAACCTGAATTGAGGTATTGATTCGAATCTGATCCACTCATCCAAATGTCTGTGGCCCGAAAATGAGAGAAATTAGGTTGAGGATAGCCTACCGATTGGATAACTTGAAGTTTCTCTTCGTTAAATAAGGTCTGTAATCCTACCATGGAGGGGTGAAAACCTGAAGTCCCACCACCACTAAGCTTGAGGATTTTATTTCTTGGGATAAGGATATTGGAGCGGGCATTGGCCAGATTGTCGTATTGGTCAAAGGGAATCACCGTATTTAATCCATCGTTGCCTCCATTGAGCTGAATAAGGACCAAGACATGATCTGTTTCCGTAGGGGCTTGGGTCAATGCGGAAACCAAGGGGGATTCAGCGAAGGCTTTGAGGGTAAACCCGTTGATCAAGGAAGGTAAAACGATACCAGCTGGGCCCAAATTGCGCAAAAATTCCCTTCTTTTCATGACAACTGGTATTCTGGCAGGTTCAACAAATACTTAAATAAGGAAGTGAGTCTATTCAAGACTAAATTTCTAGCTACCAGGTTGGTAGGATTTGCCAAGTAGCCGTTCCAAGCATCTGTCCAATAGCTATCAGAAGATTGCCCTGACAAAAGAATGCTCTTCAAAAATTGTATGACTTCTAAAGGGAATGCAATAGCACAGAGGTTTTCTGTTGCCTCTTGAATAAGCAGGTTGGGATTTTCTGGATTTTTCATCTTCCCTACATAAATCAAGAGATCCACTCCCAATTTAAATCCATTCCTCGTGTATCCCGTGGTAATCAAGGTATCGGTCAATTGATTTCGCCTAGGTAGGGTATCGGAATTGATCCAAAGTTCATGAAATTGGGGTTCTTGGTAATAGGCGGGCCAACCCGAAACACTGGGAGGATCTCCTATATTTTGTTGCATGTTTGCCGCTTGAACTCTTAGGTAATCCTGCATGAGGTACTGGGTAGCCAGATTACTGGAAGGTGGAAAAACAATTCCAAATTCTTTACAAAATCCAACTACATAATCTATAGGACTTTTGATCAACCCTGCACGGTTTACAGGATCAAAAAAGTGCTCGCTACTGAATAAAGCTTTCAGCACAGGTTTGATTTCAAATCCAGAGGATCTAAAAATACTGGCCAGAGGCTGTATCACGTTTGCTTCCGTGGCGGCGTCGATTTCATAGTACACAAAAAATCTATACAATTTCCTACAGAGATAGGCTGCTGTTTCCTCTTGGAGAAATAGCATGTCTATGAGCTCATCGGTTTCAGTGGCTCCTGCGGCCCCTGCTTTTCCTACTATCACTTTGTTGTTGTAATAGGAAGAAAATTGCTTGTTTCCCGTATCGTGTCGCGTGGGATCAAAGGAAGAAGAAATGCTTGCGGCATTGACCACATATCCTGTCAAGATCCTAGCGGCTGCTTTTACGTCTGCTTCTGTGTATTGCACCTTGGGGCCTTTTCCTAAGGTAAAGAGTTCCTGGAGCTCTCTGGCATAATTTTCATCAGGAGAAGTTTTGGTATTCAAAAATCCATTCAAGTACCTCAGCATGGCCGGGTCACGAGTGACCTCCTTTACCATTTCCTTAAAATTTCCCAAGGCATATTTTCGCAATACGTTGTGGTGCTTGTACACGTAACGCGCATCAGCAATATCCTGAGTTTCGGTGGCAAAGTGATTGTGCCAAAACAAAATCATTTTTTCATGAATGGAAGTGCTTTGGTTTAGCACTTGGCCTATCCACCAGGATTTATAGGAAGTAGTCCTTAAGCCGTTGGTAGTCCCATCGTAGGGAGCATTAACCCAGGTTTGTCCAAAGGGAACGCTGGGGTCTGGAAGACTAGTTGTACCGTAATTATTGAGAGGAGGTGTGGGATTGCCCCCTGCTGTCAACAGAAGATCTAGGATTTCGCTGAGGGATTTGCCTAAAAATAAAGCAATTTCTTTTTGAGTAAAGCCAAAGAGGACGCGGCGCAATAAATGCCTGAGTTGCAAATCTGTTAAGGTCTGGACTTGGGGCTGAATACCAGTTGTCGTTCGAGTATTGCGCATGCTGAACTGTAATAGTTGTATGTCGTCAAAGAAAGTGGACAGTTTAGTTGTAGAGGGTTTCGTTGTTTAAATGTAGGATTTTTT
>Ga0194133_10001124_pt1 | contig 49782 bp, 65 predicted proteins | sample TA2KigOf40mmetaG_FD_155448 | JGI IMG/M metagenome (GOLD analysis project Ga0194133, IMG submission 155448) | Freshwater microbial communities from Lake Tanganyika, Tanzania - TA2015055 Kigoma Offshore 40m | ecosystem: Environmental > Aquatic > Freshwater > Lake | place: Tanzania: Lake...
GATGCGGCCTTCGCGGGCAGGCCCAGAAGGATCTGGCGGATCAAGACCCCGGCATGGGCGGCGGCGACATGGGTGAACTGAAGCCCCCCCGCGACATCGCCCATGGCATAGACCCGCCGATTGGTGGTCGACCGCAGGTTGGCCCCCACGGTAACACCGCTGCGACTGTGGGCAATGCCGCCCGCCTCAAGGTTCAGCCGCTCGATCGCGGGCTTGCGCCCGGCCGCGACCATCAGGTGCGAGCCGGTCAGAACCTGGCCGTCGGCTAGCACGGCCTCGACGCCCTGCGGCACCCGGCGCAGGCGCACCACGCCCTGCCCCTCGATGATCTCCACCCCCTCGGCCCGCAGCGCGGCCAGCAGCACCGCTGCACAGTCCGGGTCATCGCGCCCCAAAGCGCGCGCGGCCTCGATCACCGTCACCCGGCAGCCCAGCCGCCTGTGGGCCTGCGCCATTTCCATGCCGATGGGTCCACCGCCCAGGATCAGCAGATGATCGGGCCGGTCGCGCAGGGCAACGATCGTCTCGTTGGTCAGATAGGGCACCTCTTCGACGCCCGGCACCGGCGGAATGGCCGCATGCGAGCCGGTGGCTATGACAAAGCGGCGGGCACGGACGATGGTCTCGCCCGCCTTAACCTCACGCGGGGAGATGAACCGCGCCCAGTCGCGCAGGACGGTGACGCCAAGGCCCTCGAACCGCTCTTGGCTGTCATGGGGGGCGATGGCGGCGATGATGCCCGCCACATGGTCCTTGACGGCGGCAAAGTCGATTGTGGGCTCAACCGGGGTGATGCCAAAAGCCGCCCCGCTCCGCATGGCCTCGGCCGCCTTACCCGCCGCCAAAAGCGCCTTTGACGGCACGCAGCCTGTGTTCAGGCAATCGCCGCCCATCTCGGCCCCTTCGATCAGCACCACACGCGCGCCCATTTGCACGGCACCTGCCGCCAGCGACAGCCCGCCAGAGCCGGCACCGATCACGCAAAGGTCGGGGATGAGGATCTGTTTCATGCGGCCCTCTTGCGCTGCAGCGCCTTGATGATGATCGGCATGGCCGACAAAGCGGCCAGCCCCAGAAGCGGCAAAAGGACCGGCGGGCTGAAGATGATGCCCAGATCCGGCGCCGTGCCTTGGGCAAAGACCTCGCCTAGACCTGCGCCAATCGAGGTAAAGACAATTCCCCCCGGCACGATACCGATGGCGGTGGTCACCACAAAGGGCCAGAGCCGGATGCCCGCAAAGGCCGGTATCAGGTTGGCAAGGAAGAAGGGCACCACCGGCACCAGCCGCATCATCAGCAGGACCGACCATTGATTGGCCTGCAATCCCGCCTGCAACCGCGTCACCGCTCCACCCCGCGCGGCAATCCTGGCCGAGACATCGGCCCCGATCCCGGCGCGGGCAGCCAGAAAGACCAGCCCAGCCCCAAGGGTGGCAGCGATGACATTGTAAAGCGTGCCGGGAAACATCCCGAACAGGAACCCGCCTGCAAGCGTGGCGATGGTCGCGCCAGGCAGCGACAGGGCCACAATCGCCCCATAGGCCGCGATGAAACCAAGGCTCGCCCACAGGAAATGCGCATCACGAAAGGCCAAAAGCGCCTCGCGGTGGCGGGCCAAGGCGTCAAAGGTCAGGAAATCGCGCAAGGTTAAGGCCCCCAGCGCCGCCCCCACCGCCAAAAGCACAAGCGGCAAATGGCGGAACCAGCCCCGCGATTGCGGGGCAGCCGGGGCGGAAACCTCGCCCTCGGGCGGCGGATCGGATGTTCTGTTCATGGCAGCAACATGGGGCCAAGCCGACCCAAAGCGCCAGAGGCTTCACGCGCGCTTGATGCTGCGCGAGGCAAATGGGCAGATCTTGTTCGAAATCTTTCAGTTTCGAACCTGCGCCAGACGGCCATGGCCGGAAATGTTGCAGAATTCCCGCGAAAGCCGCGTTGACAGCCGCAGCGCGCCTGCTTAAAGACCGGGCTTCAAGTTACCGCCCTCGATTCTGCAAAGGTTCGGGCACCCGTCTTATGGAGAGCCGCGATGAAGCGCACTTACCAACCGTCGATCCTGGTCCGCAAGCGCCGCCACGGTTTCCGCGCCCGCATGGCCACCAAAGGCGGCCGCCTGGTGCTGGCCGCCCGCCGCGCCAAGGGCCGTCACAAGCTGTCGGCTTGATCCCGGCGGCCTCGCTTGGGGCCTGACCATGGATAAGGACATGACACCGCCGGAAACGCCGGGCCAAGGCAAAGCTGCCAAGGCGCCCGAAGCGGCTCCGGCGGTCTCGCTTTGCCTGACAACCCTGACGCAGCGCGCCGACTTCCTGCGCGCCGCCTTGGCCCTCAGGGTAGCCACCGGCGGGTTCCTGCTGCAGGCCCGCGACCGCCGCGATGACCGCGCCGAAATCCGGGTGGGCTTTACCGCTTCGAAAAAGATCGGGAATGCCGTGACCCGCAACCGGGCCAAACGCCGGTTGCGCGCCCTCAGCCGCGAGGTGCTGACCACGGCTGGCAGGGCGGGTTGGGACTATGTCCTGGTGGCCAAGCCGGGCGTGACGACGCTGCGCGACTATGCGCTCTTGCTCAGCGATCTGCGCGGCGCGCTGGGCCGCATCCACAAGCCATGACGCCGCTTGCCCATCTGGCCGCCTTGCCTGTGCGCGCCTACCGGCTTCTCCTGTCGCCCTGGGTCGGGCATGGCTGCCGGTTCCAGCCCACCTGCTCGGCCTATGCGCTTGAGGCACTGGAACGCCACGGCGGCTTGAAAGGAAGCTACCTTGCCGCCCATCGCATCTGCCGCTGCCATCCTTGGGGTGGCCACGGCTATGACCCGGTCCCCGGAGCCGACCCTGAACAAGACAAGGCCCGCTGACCGCCGCCCCTTCTTTACGGACCGCTGTTCATCTTGGCACAAATACCCCCACCGGAGGCTCTTATGGCCGGCATCGGATGCTCCGCGGGGGGTATTTGGGCCAAGATGAAAAGGCTTTCCCGCGCGCCCGGTTTCTGCGATGGAACAGCATCTTCGAGGGTTTTCCATGCTGGACGACGAGCTTTCCGACGACATCCATCCGCTGTTTCACGGCGCGCCGAAGTCGACCGAGTTCCGCAAGCTGCGCAAGCGGCTGGTGCAGAACGTGCGCGAGGCGACCCAGACCTATGGCATGATCGAACCTGGCGCGCGCTGGCTGGTCTGTCTGTCGGGTGGAAAGGACAGTTATACCCTTCTGGCCATTCTGCACGAGTTGAAATGGCGCGGGCTTTTGCCAGTCGATCTTCTGGCCTGCAACCTTGATCAGGGTCAACCCGGTTTTCCTGCCACCGTCCTACCCGAGTTCCTGAGGCGCATGCAGGTGCCGCATCGGATCGAGTATCAGGACACCTATTCGGTGGTGACGTCCAAGATCGCGCCGGGGGGCACGATGTGTTCGCTCTGCTCGCGGCTGCGGCGCGGGAACCTCTACCGAATCGCGCGCGAAGAGGGCTGTTCGGCCGTGGTGCTGGGCCATCATCGCGATGACATTCTGGAAACCTTTTTCATGAACCTCTTTCACGGCGGGCGGCTGGCCAGCATGCCGCCGAAGCTGGTGAACGAAGAGGGCGATCTGTTCCTTTATCGCCCGCTTGCCTTTGTCGCCGAGGCCGATTGCGACCGGTTTGCCCGCGCGATGAACTATCCGATCATTCCCTGCGATCTGTGCGGCAGTCAGGAAGGCTTGCAGCGCGCGCAGGTGAAGAAGCTGCTGGATGAGTGGGAGGCGCGCACGCCGGGCCGCCGTCAGGTGATGTTCCGGGCCTTGATGAATGTGCGCCCCTCGCATCTGGCCGATCCGGGCCTGTTCGACTTTGCCGGGCTCTTGCGGGAAACGGGAACATTTAGCGAAAATCCTCCGCAACTTCGGGATGCGGATTAACAAAGCCATCAAGGTCTTTGCCTAGCGTTTCCACTGCCGGGGCTGTCCCGGTCAAGAGCTGGAGACGTGGTTCATGCCCCCTTCATTCGCCGCCCGATTGCTCCGCGCTGCCCGTGGTCTGGCTTCCCTGATGCGGCGGCCCGAGATGATCCTGTTTCTGCCCGCGATCACGCAGGCGGCCTTCTGGTTCGGGGGCGAGCGGGTTTTGGTTCTGGTGGCGTTGGGGGCGCCACTGGTGTTCGCCCTGGCCGGGGCGTTTCGGCAGGCAGATCCACTGCCCGCGCTTCCCGATGCGCTGGGGGGGGCTGGGATTGCGGACGCATGTAGTTTCCGCGCTTGAGGCGATCTTGCAGGACGAACCGATCAGCGGCAGGACGACGGCCTGCCTTGTGGTGCAGTTCGATGACATGGATCAGGTGCTGGACCGCCATGGCCGCGCCGCGCAGACCGAGGTCTTGACCCGCTGCGCCGAACGCCTTTGCGCGGCGCTGCGCAGCGGGGATCTTGTGGCCCGGCTGGAGAGCGGGGGCTTTGGTGTCGCGCTTGCCCCGGTGCGGCGGCTGGATCCGGAAACCGTGGTCCAGCTTGCCTCGCGCTTGCAGGCCGCGGTCAACGTGCCGATCTCGCTTAATGCCCAGCGGATCTACGTCTCGGCCTCGGTGGGGTTCTGTCTGGCATCGCGTGCGCCCCTGCCGCGCGGCACGGCTTTGCTCGAGGCGGCACAGGTCGCCGCGGATGAGGCTTTGCGCCACGGTCCGGGGGCCATTCGGGCCTATGCGCCCGAGATGGCGCGCCACCGCGCCGATCGCGATGCGCTGCGGGAAGAGTTGGAGCAGGCGCTGGACGAGGGCTAAATCCGCGCACATTTCCAGCCGCAGATTTCCACCTATACCGGGGCCATCAGTGGCTTTGAGGCGCTGGCGCGCTGATATCACCCTGCCCGCGGGCTGATTCCGCCCGCCGATTTCCTGCCGATTCTTGAAGATGCGGGGCTGTCCGAACGGCTGGGCGAGGTGATGCTGTTCAACGCACTGACCGCGCTGTCACGCTGGGACAGGGCGGGCCTTGATGTGCCGACGGTTGCGGTGAATTTCTCGGCAGCCGAACTTCGCAATCCGAAGCTTTCGGAAAAACTGAAATGGGAACTTGACCGATTTGGCCTCGAACCGCGCCGCCTTTGTGTCGAGATCCTTGAGCATGTGGTGGCAGGCACCGACAATGATGTGATCGTGGCCAATATCGCCGCCCTGGCACAGATGGGTTGCGGCATTGATCTGGATGATTTCGGCACCGGGCACGCCTCGATTACCTCGGTCCGGCGGTTTGCAGTGCGGCGGATCAAGATTGACCGCAGCTTTGTGACCAAGGTGGATGAGGATCGCGAGCAGCAGAGGATGGTGGCGGCGATCCTGTCGATGGCCGAGCAGCTGGGACTGCAGACGCTGGCCGAGGGGGTCGAGACACCGGGCGAACATGCCATGCTGGCGCAACTGGGGTGCGGCGCAGTGCAGGGCTTTGGCATCGCCCGGCCGATGCCTGTCGATGAAACGCTGGACTGGATCGAGCGGCACCGCACCCGACCCGCCGCCGCCCCGCGCATCAGCCATCGCGCCCGCTGGGCGCGCGCGCGGGGCCGGGGGCGGCGCTTGTGCCCCATTCGGCCGCGAAAAGACGCGCTTTCCTGGGGATTGACAGGGGAAAGCGCTTGACCTTTTGCCGCCCCTGGCGTTGAACCACCGCTGACCCAGAACAGGAATGGTGGTGGTCCGGATGGACGATCAGAACAAGAATCTTCTCCTTGCAACTGCGCTCAGCTTCATGGTGATCCTCGCCTGGTTTGTCGGCGGGCCGATCCTGTTTCCGCAGTGGTTCCCCGAAGTGCCCGTGGCCCAGCAGGCCGCCGCACCGGCAACCGCACCAGAGGCCCCTGCCGCCCCTTCGACGGCCGAAGCTGCCGCCACCGCCGCCAGCAACGAGCCCGCCCCCGAGGCGCCGCGCCTGGCAATCGACACGCCCAAGCTGTCGGGCAGCCTGTCGCTGGCCGGTGGCCGGATCGACGATCTTTCGCTGAAGGGGTATCGCAAGACGGTCGATCCGAACTCGCCGCAGGTGCGGCTCTTGTCGCCGGTGGGGCAGGAGCACCCCTATTACGCGGTTTTTGGCTGGCTGGCGGGCAACGGGCTTGAACCGGCCGACGTCCCCGATGCCAAGACCCAGTGGAGCGTTGTCGGCAACGCCAATCTGACGTCTGACACCCCGGTCACGCTGCAGTGGAAGAACACCAAGGGCCTGACCTTTACCCGCACGGTCAGCATCGACGCCGATTTCATGTTCACCATCACCGACAAGGTGGACAATGCCGGCAGCGCCGAGGCGCGGCTTGCGCCCTATGGCATTGTGGCCCGCCATGGCCTTCCCAAGCTGCAGAACACCTATATCGTCCATGAAGGTTTGGTGCGGCGCACCGATGGCACCTTCGGCGAGGTGGATTACGCCGATTTCGCCGATTTCGCCGTGCCCGAGGGCGAGGCGCTGCCAACCGACAAGCAGGCCGCCACCACCGACGGCTGGATCGGCTTTACCGACCATTACTGGATGGCAACGCTCGTGCCCGAACAGGGCAAGCCTTGGACATCCATTGCCAAGTACGTGCCGCAGAACAACATCTATCAGGCCGAGGTGCGCCATGACGTGATGGCCATCGCCCACGGCACCAGCGCCGAGGTGACGACGCGGCTTTATACCGGGGCCAAGGAATGGGAGACCATCCGCAGCTATCAGAATGAGATGGGCATCGCCGGCTTCATCGATTCGATCGACTGGGGCTGGTTCTACTTCCTGACAAAACCGATCTTTGCGCTGCTGCACTGGCTGAATGCCACCATCGGCAACATGGGTCTGGCGATCATCGCGCTGACCTTCGTGTTGAAGATCCTCGTGCTGCCCCTGGCTTATAAATCCTATGTCTCGATGGCGCGCATGAAAGAATTGCAGCCCGAGATGGAGGCGATCAAAGAGCGCGCGGGCGAGGACAAGCAGAAGATGCAGCGCGAGATGATGCAGCTTTACAAGGACCGGAAGGTGAACCCGGCTGCGGGCTGTCTGCCGATCCTGATCCAGATCCCGATCTTCTTTGCCCTGTTCAAGGTGATCTCGGTCACGCTGGAATTGCGGCACGCCGCCTTCTTCGGCTGGCTGAATGACCTGGCCGCGCCGGACAGTTCCTCGATCTACAACCTCTTTGGCCTGATGCCCTGGGATGGCCCGGTTACGGGCAGCCTGACCCACATGATCTTCCTTGGCATCCTGCCGATCATTCTGGGCATCACCATGTGGATGCAGCAGAAGCTGAACCCTGCCCCCACGGATCCGATCCAGCAGCAGATCTTTGCCTGGATGCCTTGGGTGTTCATGTTCATGATGTCGACCTTCGCCTCGGGCCTGATCATCTACTGGATCACGAACAACACGATCACCTTCATCCAGCAGTATCTGATCATGACCAGTCATGGCAGCCGACCGGACTTCTTTGGCAACATCAAAGCCGGGGTCAAGAAGCCAACGGCTGTGTCGGACAAGAGCAAGAAGAAATGACGAGACGGCTGGCGCAAATCTGCCGCCACCCGATCAAGGGACACGGACGCGAAACCCTCGCGTCCGTTCGTCTTTCGGAAGGCGCCTGCCTGCCTTGGGACCGGCGTTGGGCGGTCGCGCATGAAGCGGCCCGGCTGGAGCCCGGCTGGAACCCTTGCATGAATTTCGCCCGCGGGGCGAAGGCGCCCGAGTTGATGGCGATCACCAGCGTGCTGGATGAGGGGACGGGCCGCGTGACCTTGCACCACCCGGCGCGGGGCGAGATCCGGTTCCGACCGGATGATCCGGCCGATCTTCACCGGTTTCTGGACTGGGTGGGCCCGTTGATCCCGGAAAGCCGGGCCCGGCCCGCGCAGATCGTCAGCGCCGGGCGTGGCATGACCGACAGCGATTTTCCCTCGGTTGCCATCCTGTCGATGGCCTCGCTCGCCGATCTATCGGCGCGCATGGGGCAGGATCTTTCCACCCATCGCTGGCGCGGCAATCTCTGGCTGGAAGGCGCCGCGCCCTGGGCCGAGTTCGACTGGACCGGCAGAGACATTCGCATCGGCGAGGCGGTCTTGCGGGTGCAAGAGCGCATCACCCGCTGCACTGCAACCCAGGTGAACCCCGAAAGCGGCAAGACCGATGCCCAAACCCTCTCGGCGCTTGAGGCGCATTTTGGCCACCAGGATTTCGGGGTTTATGCGACGGTCATCCAGGGCGGCACGGTCGCACTTGGCGATGAATGGAGCCTGCCATGATGCAGATGCAATTCAAGCTGGCCGAGGCGCCGGAATTCGACGCCCGCGAAAAAGGCCGCTTGCTCTTCGCTGGCCCGGTCGATTTCGTCAAGGGGGTGGTCGCCATGTCCGGCCTGCCCGCAGCCGACCGGGTCGAGGTCTGTTTCGCTGGTCGGTCGAATGTGGGAAAATCCAGCCTGATCAACGCACTGACCGGGCGAAAGACGCTTGCCCGCGCCTCGAACACGCCGGGGCGGACGCAAGAGATCAACTATTTCGCGCTGGGCGAAGAGCGCTTTCTGGTGGACCTGCCCGGCTATGGCTATGCCGAGGCACCGGTGGCTATCGTGGCCAAATGGCAAGCGCTGTTGAAGCAGTATCTGGCCGGACGCCAGAGCCTGCGCCGGGCGTTCGTGCTGATCGACGCGCGCCATGGGGTCAAGGCGGTGGATGAAGAGATCCTCAAGCTTCTGGACCGCTCGGCTGTGACCTATCAGGCGGTGCTGACCAAGGTGGACAAGATCAACCGCGTCGAACGTGAAGCGGTGATCGAACAGGTCAAGGGCGCCTTGGCCAAGCATCCCGCCGCCTTCCCCGAAATCGTGGTGACAAGCTCGGAAAAAGGGGAAGGGATCGAAACCCTTCGGGCGATCATCGCAACGCTGGAATAGGCCGATTTCTCCACAAAAATCGGTCCGGAGTTTGTGCAAAACTCCGGCGTCAGACGTGCTGCGCGCCGTTGATCTGAACCTCAGCCCCCGAAATATAGCTCGACTGATCCGAGCACAGGAACCAGATGGCATCGGCCACTTCCGACGGCTGGCCCAGTCGGCGCATGGGCAGCTGCTCAACGATCTTTTCCGTGCCCGGCGACAGGATGGCCGTTTCGATCTCGCCCGGGGCGATGGCATTGACGCGCACGCCCATCGGGCCGAAATCATGGGCCATTTCACGCGTCAGCGCGGCAAGGGCGGCTTTTGACGTGGCATAGGCCGCCCCGGCAAACGGATGCACGCGGCTTCCCGCAATAGAGGTGACATTGACGACCGAGCCCTTGGCGGCCGACAGCTCATCCTGCAGACCGCGCGCGAGGATGATCGAGGCGAAGAAATTGACGTGAAATACCTGCCCCCAGGTGCGCAGGTCGGTTTCCAGCGTGTTCAACCGGCTGCCGCCCGGACCTTTCGGGCTGATCCCGGCATTGTTCACCAGCGCGTGCAGCTTACCCCCCAGCGTTTTCTTGATGCCTTCCAGCGCGGTGATGGTCTTGTCGGGGCTGGCCAAATCAATCTGCACATGGTTGGCCTCGCCATTCGGCCAGGGGCAACGCGGATCGAAGGGCTGCCGGGAACAGGTCAGCACGCGCCAGCCCTCGCGCTCAAAGCGTTTGACCGTGGCATGGCCGATGCCGCGCGATGCGCCGGTCAGAAGCAGGGTTTTCTGGTCCGTCACAGTGACCTCCATTTTGGCGCCGACCTTAGGCCAATGCGCGCCATGCGCAAGATGGCTGGGGGCAAGATAGGGGCCAATCGCCGCTTGGCAGTGGGGGACAAAAGCCTTATGGGGCGGAAAACACCGGAGGCCGCCATGCAAAAACAGACCCTGACCGCCCAGGATGCCAAGACCACAGCCAAGATGCTGTCCGAGGCCCTGCCCTATCTGCAACGGTTTGATGGCGCGGTTGTGGTGGTCAAGTTCGGCGGCAATGCCATGGGCGACGATGCGGCGATGGCCGAATTTGCCCGCGATATCGTGCTGATGCGGCAGGTGGGGGTGAACCCGGTCGTGGTGCATGGCGGCGGGCCGATGATCAACGACATGCTGACCAAGCTCGGGATCAAGTCGGAATTCGTGCGCGGCAAGCGGGTGACCGACAAGGCCACGGTGCAGGTGGTCGAGATGATCCTGTCGGGTCTGGTCAACAAGCGGATCGTGCAGGCGATCATGGATGCAGGCGGCCGCGCGGTGGGGATTTCGGGCAAGGACGATGATCTGATGGTCTGCGAGGCCGATGATCCGGAACTTGGCTATGTCGGCCGCCCCATCGAGATGAACGTGCAGGTGCTGCGCGATCTTTACAAGGCAGGGATCATTCCGGTGATCGCGCCGGTCGGTACCGGCATGGCCGACAATGAGACCTTCAACGTCAATGGCGACACGGCGGCTGGGGCGATTGCCGGGGCGTTGCAGGCGGATCGCCTGCTTTTGCTGACCGACGTGCCGGGGGTCAAGGATGCCTCGGGTCAGGTAATGACCCAGATCACACCCGAGGAAATCCGTCAGATGACGCGTGACGGGGTAATTTCGGGCGGGATGATTCCGAAAACCGAAACCGCGCTGATGGCCTTGGAAAAGGGCACGCGCGCGGTCACCATTCTGGACGGCAAGGTGCCAAATGCCTGCCTGCTGGAACTGTTCACCGACCACGGCGCGGGCAGCCAGATCCGATCCACCGAGCCGCGCATCAAACCGCATGTGAAGCGCTAGCAATTTGCCCATCGCGCCCTTACGTTCAAAAGACGGAATGTGAGGGGTGATGGAACACGATCTGCTTTGGCGGCTTGGGGTCTTTGCGGGGCTCTTCGCCTTCTTTGCAACGCTTGAGGCACTGGCCCCGCGCCGGGCCCGCAGTCAACCGCGCGGTGCGCGCTGGTTCACCAATCTGTCGATTATGATTCTTGACACGCTTGCCCTGCGCGCCCTTGCCATCGCCCTGCCTTTGCTGGCCGTTGGCGCAGCGCTGGATGCGGGGCGCATGGGTTGGGGGCTGTTCAACGCGCTGGACTGGCCCCTGTGGCTTGAAGTCATGCTGGCGATCCTGATCCTTGATCTGGCGATCTGGGCGCAGCATCTGGTGACCCATAAGGTGCCAATCCTGTGGCGGTTTCACCGGGTCCACCATGCCGACCGCGATTTCGACGTCACCACGGCGCTCCGCTTTCATCCGGTGGAGATTTTGGCGTCGATGATGCTGAAAATCGGGCTGGTCTATCTTTTGGGCCCGGCGGCGCTGGCGGTGCTGCTGTTTGAAATCATCCTGAACGGCACAGCGATGTTCAACCATTCCAACCTGCGGCTGCCGCTATGGCTTGACCGGGTGGTGCGGCTGGTCTTTGTGACGCCCGACATGTACCGGGTGCATCACTCGATTCATCGCCATGAGCATGACAGCAATTACGGCTTTGCCTTGTCGGTTTGGGACAGGATGTTTCGCACCTATCGGCCTATGCCTGAGGCAGGGCATGACAAGATGACAGTGGGGCTGGAATGGCAGGACGAAAGACCCTCGGGGCTGGCTTGGACGCTGACGCTGCCCTTTCGGAAATAGCAACCCGGCTGGCGGCGCATCAGCTGGAGATCCTTGGCGGGTTTCACGCCGAAGAAGATTCGGCGCTGCCGCCCGGCACCCGGACCTTGCTGATGGTCGGGCCGAAAGAGCCGGGGTTCTGGCCGCATCTGCAGGCCCAGCCGGAATGGGACGGCGCGCCAGACCCGGTTGACCGATGGTCGCGCCGGGTGATCGGCAGAATTGCCTGCGATCTGGGGGCCAAGGCGCTGTTTCCCTTTGGCGGTCCGCCCTATCATCCCTTCTATCAATGGGCGCTGCGCACTGGACGGGTCTGGGACAGCCCGGTGCGGCTTTTGGTGCATGCCAGCCAAGGGCTGATGGTCAGCTTTCGCGGGGCCTTGGCGCTGAAAGAGCGCATCGCGGTGCCGCCTGCGGTCGTCAAGCCCTGCGAAAGCTGTGCCGCGCCCTGCCTTGCCGCTTGCCCGGCGGCGGCCCTTGGGGCAGCGGGCTATGACGTGCCCGCCTGCCATGACTGGCTTGCAAGCTCTGGGCAGGATTGCATGAATTCCGGCTGCCTCGTGCGCCGCGCTTGCCCGTTGGCCCAAGCCTATGCAAGGATGCCAGAACAGTCGGCCTATCACATGAGGCAGTTCCACAAATGAAGCGCCTGATCCTGACGCGGCACGCGAAATCCAGCTGGGACGACCCGCTGATGAGCGACCACGACCGCCCGCTAAACGAGCGTGGCAAGGCGGCGGCGGCCGATCTGGGCCAGTGGCTGGCCTCGCGCGGCTATGTGCCGGATGAGGTGCTTTGTTCGGATGCCGTGCGCACACGCGCCACGTTTTCCGGCATCGCGCCCGCCCTGCCCGGCGCCCCGGTGCTGGAACTGAAGCCCGCGCTTTATCATGCGGGCCCCGATGTGATGCTGGCGGTCTTGCGCCACGCCACGACGGACACCGTGATGATGATCGGCCATAACCCCGGCATTGCCGAGTTTGCCCATCGACTTGTTTCGAAAACCCCGGCCAGCCCAGAGTTTCGGAAATATCCGACCGGGGCCACGCTGGTGGTGGATTTCGCCGTTGAAACCTGGGCCGAGGCCAGCTTTGGCCAGGGCGTCACGGTCGATTTCATCGTCCCGCGCGAGATCGAAGCCTAAGCCTCCTCGGGCACCTTCGGCTTCTCGTCGGACGACGAGCGCCGAAGGCGACGAGGAGTGTCAGTGGCCAAGGATCTGGCTTAGGAACAGCTTCGTCCGGTCGCTTTGCGGGTTCGAGAAGAACTCTTTCGGCGCATTCTGTTCGACGATCTGGCCCTGGTCCATGAACACCACGCGGTTCGCCACGGCCTGGGCAAAGCCCATCTCATGCGTGACGCAAAGCATGGTCATCCCCTCTTCGGCCAAGGCGATCATGGTGTCGAGCACCTCTTTGATCATCTCGGGGTCCAAGGCCGAGGTCGGTTCGTCAAACAGCATGATCCGCGGCTTCATGCACAAGGACCGCGCGATTGCGACGCGCTGCTGCTGACCGCCCGACAACTGTCCCGGGTATTTATGGGCCTGTTCGGGGATCTTCACCTTGTGCAGGAAATGCATCGCGATTTCTTCCGCCTCGCGTTTTGGGGTCTTGCGAACCCAGATCGGCGCCAGCGTGCAGTTTTCCAGGATCGTCAGATGCGGGAAAAGGTTGAAGTGCTGGAACACCATCCCGACCTCGGACCGAACCTTGTCAATGTTCTTCAGGTCATTGGTCAGCTCGGTCCCGTCCACCACGATATGGCCGGATTGGTGTTCTTCCAACCGGTTGATGCAGCGGATCAGCGTTGACTTGCCCGAGCCCGAGGGGCCGCAGATCACGATCCGTTCGCCGCGATTGACGGTCATGTTGATGTCGCGCAGCACGTGGAACTGACCGTACCACTTGTTCATGCCGGTGATCTGGATGGCGACCTCGTCCGAGACCTGCATCTGTTTGGTTGCTTCTGCCATGGTCAAGGCTCCTTAACGGTGATCGGTTTTCAGCTTCTGTTCCAGATACATCGAATATCTGGACATCCCGAAGCAGACGGCAAAGAAGATCGCGCCGACAAAGATGTAGGGCTCCCAGTAGATGCCCTTCCATGCGGTGTCGGCCCGCACGATGGTGGTAACGCCTTTCAAGGGGTCCATCAGGCCGACAAAGGCCACCAGCGTGGTATCCTTGAACAGGCCGATGAAGGTCGAGACGATGCCGGGGATCGACACTTTGAGCGCCTGCGGCATCACGATCAGCCGCTGCGCCTGCCAGTAGTCAAGGCCCAGCGCATCAGCGGCCTCATACTGGCCCTTGGGCAGCGCGGCGAGGCCGCCGCGGATCACCTCGGCCAGATAGGCGGCCGAGAAGAAGGTCACCAGAATGATGACCCGCAAGACAACGTCAAAGTTGGTTTGCGGCGGCAGGAAATAGCCCAAGAGCAGGGTTGCGGTGAAAAGAACCGTGATCAGCGGCACGCCGCGCACAAACTCGATGAAGCCGACGCAGAGGGTCTTGATCAGCAGCATGTCCGACTGGCGACCCAGCGCCAGCAGGATGCCGATCGGCAGCGAAGCCCCGATTGCGGTGACCCCGATCACAAAGGCCAGAAGGAACCCCCCGAATTGGTCAGAGGTGATGGCCTGCATGCCCAAGGGCATGGCGGCCTCAAGCCCTGTGGTGACGCTGGTCTGCACCGCAAGCCACCAGATCGCAGCAACCACAAAGCCCGCGCCGGTCGCCACGACGACGCCCAGATAGGACTTGGTCGCCAGATAGACGGCCACCAGAAGGGCAAAGCCGATGGCAACCCCGACCGGCGCCCAGACCGAGCCCCCCCACAAAAGCCAGAAGCCCAGAAGCGGGTAGATCACGGTCAGAACCAGCAGCCGTTTCGGTGCCACCCATGCCGTGGCGGTCAGACCGCCGAGCCCAAGGGCAAAGATCACCAGATGGGTCGGATCATGATCCAGCATCGCAAGGGCTATCAGCGTCAGCGCGGCCACGGTTCCCACCAGCGTCACGCTGGCCTTGCGCAGGCCATAGTAAAGCACGGGCGCCAGCGAAATCAGTAAAAGCCCCAGCGCCAGAACCGGACGCCAGTAAAGATCGGCCGGGTAGAAGCCAAAAAGGAACTGGTGCCAGCGTTCGCGGATCAAGGCCCAGCAGGCCCCGGTGGCCTCGGGCCCGGCGCTGGCCCAGACGATCTCGCGGCACTCTTTCAACGAGGTTGCATTCCAGACGCTGTTCATCAGCCAGGGCAGCGCGGCCTGCGCCAGAAAGAACACGACGGCAAGGCCGATCAGGGTCAAGACTGTGTTGAACGGCGAGGAGAACAGGTTCTCGCGCAGCCATTTCACTGCGCCACGCTCGGTGATGGGCGGGGCTTGTTGCGGCAGCATCTCGGAGCGGACGAATGCGGTATCGGGCATCTCAGCGCTCCTTCAGCTTTACGGAATTGTTGTAGATGTTCATCAAGGACGAAATCAGCAGGCTGATCGTCAGATAGATGCCCATCATCAAGAGCATGCATTCCATCTCGCGCCCGGTCTGGTTCATGGTGATGCCGCCCAGCGTACCGCGCAGGTCAAGGTAAGACACGGCGATCCCGAGCGAGGTATTCTTGGTCAGGTTCAAGAATTGGCTGATCAGGGGCGGGATGATCACGCGCAGGGCCTGCGGCAGGATCACAAGGTTCATCGTGCGGCCAGGACGCAGGCCCAGCGCATAGGCGGCTTCGGTTTGGCCACGGGAAATGGCAAGGATACCGCCGCGCACGATTTCGGCGATGAAGGCGCCGGTATACAGGATCAGCGCCACCAGAAGCGCGGTGAACGAATGGTTGACCGCAATCCCGCCGGTAAAGTTGAACCCCTTGATCTCTGGGTATTCCAGGTGAAAGCCCATGGCCATCAAGAGCGCAATCGCCGGGGCAAAAAGCACCAGAAGTGATTGCCACCAGGTGGTGGGGCGAAGGCCGGTATCTTCCTGAATGGCCTTGGCCCGCGCCAGAATTCGGCGATTGACCAGGACCGAGCCTGCGACCACGACCAGAAAGGCCACGGCCGAAAGGCTGATCGGCACGGTGGCGATCTCGATCGTGGGCAGCGGGCGGTCCAGCATCGGACCGGGGATGTTCGACCCACGGTTGGTGATGGCGATGGCACCAAGGATCATGGATTCCTTCGGCTCTTCACCGGCGGCGACCATTTCGTCGGTCAGACGGAAATCGCGCGGCTGGGGATAGGTCTCGGTAAAGACCACGAAGATCAGGATGATCCATAAGACCAAAGGCACGTTGCGGAAAATCTCGACATAGACGGTCATCAGGCGGGCCACGAGCCAGTTCTTCGACAGGCGCAGCACACCCGCGATAACACCGACGATGGTGGCAAAGATGCAGCCGATGAAGGCAATCAGAAGCGTATTCAGAAGGCCGATGATGGCGGCGCGGCCATGGGTGCTGTCATTGGTGTAGGGGATCAGTTGCTGGTCAATATCATAGCCAGCGCGCTGCCACAGGAAGTTGAAATTGATGTCCTTGCCACGTTCCGCAAGGTTCTTGATGGTGTTGTCAGTCATCCAGCCCAGAAAGGCCAAAAGCAGGACAAGAACGGCCACCTGGATCGTGTAGGATCTGTAGCGCGTGTCATAGATAAGCATGGAAAGCCGAAAGGATTCTTTCGGCGCTTCGCTTGCAAGTGACATTATACCCCCTGTGCCGACCGGCGGCCGTCTTGGTGCGGCCTGTCTGGATCATGTACAATGGTCAAAACGATTAGGCTAAAGAAAAAAGGGCGCACCCCGGTCAGGGGGTGCGCCCGAGATCGGTGATTACCGGAACGGAGCCGCGTACTGCAGGCCGCCCTGGGTCCACAGCGCGTTCAGGCCACGGGCCAGACCGATCGGGGTCGAGGCGCCGATGTTCGCTTCGAAGATTTCGCCATAGTTGCCATTGGCCAGGATGGCGTTCTTGAAGGCGGCGTTATCAAGGCCAGCCATCACACCGAAGTCACCCTCAAGGCCCAGAAGACGCTTGACTTCCGGATCGGTGGTCGAGGCTTCAACTTCGGCCAGGTTGGCCTTTGTGATACCCTTTTCTTCCGCGATCAGAAGCGCATTGAAGGTCCAGCGCACCACGTCGCCCCACTGGTTGTCGCCATGGCGAACGACCGGGCCGAGCGGCTCTTTCGAGATGATTTCCGGCAGGATGATGTGGTTTTCCGGATCCGGGAAGGACGAACGCGACGCGGCAAGGCCCGAGGCGTCGGTGGTGAAGGCGTCGCAGGTGCCCGCGAGGTAGTTCCGCTGAGCTTCGGCGTCGTCGGCAACGGTCACCGGGGTATAGGTGCTGTTGTTCTGCTTGAAGAAGTCAGCGAGGTTCAGTTCGGTGGTGGTACCGGTCTGGATGCAGACGGTCGCGCCATCAAGCTCTTTGGCCGAGGAAACGCCAAGATCTTTCTTCACCATGAAGCCCTGACCGTCGTAGTAGTTCACGGCAACGAAATCGAGCTTGAGGTCATGATCGCGCGAATAGGTCCAGGTCGAGTTGCGGATCAGAACGTCAACTTCGCCCGAAGCCAGCGCGGTAAAGCGGGTTTCCGAGGTCAGCGGGACAAACTTGACCTTGTTCGGGTCACCCAGAACGGCTGCAGCAATGGCCTTGCAAAGTGAAGCGTCAAAGCCCTGGTACACGCCATTGGCGTCAGGGGCGGCAAAGCCGGTCAGACCGGGGTTCGCGCCGCAGATCAGCTCGCCACGCGCTTTCACGTCGTCCAGCGTGCCGGCAAAGGCAGCGCCGGTCAGAACGGTGGTTGCGGCGAGGGTGCCGAGGAACACGGATTTTTTCATTCTTACCTCTTCCTGTGGATCTGCCCCAAGGGGCAGGGGTTTACGCCCTGTCTTGCCGACAGATGCGGGTTCTGGGTGGCGCCTGAGGTGCCAGTGTCGGGCATCATCTGTCACGGTCTTGGCCAAGGTCAAGAAAAACATCCGCTAAAACGGAGCGCTTCGTTCTGACCGGCTGAATGACGATTGTATCGCGCACAATGCCGAAAGAGCGGCCGCTGGATTGCGCAAGATTGTTACAGGCACAATGCGTAGAAACGTTCGGCTTCCAGAAGCGCCTGCCGTTTGCCGGCCTCAAGCGCGGCGGCGTCCTCGTCGACCCCCCAGAATTCGGCCTGCCAGCTCTCATCGATTCGGCTCAGATCAAAGGCTTCGGCCGCCGAAAGCCGCCCACGGGTAACGGCCAGCGCCAGGATCAACGAGCCGGTGATGGCCACCATGTCGTGAAAGGCAGCCAGCCGAAACGGATCGAAAGCATCGACCGCGGCCCTCAGCCGGATCAGGCTTTCGTCCGGTTGCGCAATTGGAACGATGCCCGCTGTCACCTGCAAAGGCGCGTCCAGATCCGTCGCAGACCAGCCCAGCCATGGGTCCCAACCGGCGGCCTGACGCGCGATCAGGCCCTCGGGCCCGGTGGCGCGGTAACACAGAAGATCGCTCGCCCCATAGGCGGCCAGCAACCCGACCACCTCGTCGCGCTGTTGGCCAAGCTTGTCGATGGCGGAATTGGCCGCGCGGGTAACGGGCATGGTCTCGGGCTTGACGGCACCCTCTTGCGCGTCCCACTCGCGGGCCGCAGCCTCGGCCAAGGCAAGGGTCGGCACCACAAAGGCTGCCTTGGCCGGAGTTTTCACCGCCCGCCCATCCAGCCGCACGGTGAAACCGCCCTCGCAGGGCTCGGCCGTGGCGGTTTTCCAGAATCTCTTGGCCTTCCAGCCACTCATTTGCGCCACTCGAAAGGATCAGCGGGCACGTCGTTCTCCTTCCAGTCCAAAAGCTTCCAGGTCTTGGCCATGTGATCGGGCAAGGGCGCGACAAAGGTCAGCGTCTCTTTGGTGATCGGATGCTGGATGGTCAGGCTGCGCGCGTGCAGGTGCAGCTTGCGGCTGATCTCCCCGCCCAGACCCGCGCCCCAGCCGTCGCCGAGATTTTCCGAGGTCGAACCGCCGTACTTGCCATCGCCAATGATCGGGTGTCCCAGTTCGGCCATATGCGCACGCAATTGATGGGTGCGCCCAGTGATCGGCTCCAGCGCCATCCAGGACATGCGCGTGCCCAGAAACCACAGCGTGAAAAAGTCCGTATGGGCGCGCTTGGCATCCGGATAATCGGCCATCTTCGCGGGGTGGACGCATTGCATCTTCTCACCCTCGCCGCCCCGACCGTGGCCGGGTGCCTTCATCAGACCATATTTGATGCTCCCTGACCGCGGGTTCGGCACACCGGCAACCAAAGCCCAATAGATCTTGCGGGTATGATGGTTGCGAAGCGCCTCGGACAAGGCCCGCGCCACCCGGTCGGTGCGCGCCAGCATCAGAACGCCCGAGGTATCCTTGTCCAGCCGATGTACCAGCTTGGGACGGTCCTTGTAGCCGAACTTCAACGCCTCGGTCAGACCGTCAACATGCCGGTCCCCCTGCCCCGATCCGCCCTGAGACGGCAACCCGGCGGGCTTGTTCAGGATGATGATATGCTCATCCTTCCACAAGACCGCATCCTGAATCATCTTGGCGTCGCTTTGGCTGACCCGAGCTTCATAGGGACGGCTCAGCGCCTCGGCATCGGGCAAGGGCGGCACGCGGATGACCATGCCGGGCGCCACCCGGTCCGAGGGTTTGGCGCGGGCGGAGTCGATACGGATCTGCCCGGTGCGACACATCTTTTCGACATGGCCCTGGCTGATCTGCGGAAAGCGCCGCTTGAACCACTTGTCCAGCCGCTGCTCGCCCTCATCTGTCGCGACCGTCAGAAGTTTCACGCCGCTCATGTCAGCGCTCCTTTGGCAAGGGCCGCGCCAAGGGCGACGGCGAAAAGGGAAAGGCCAACCGAAAGGGCAATGTAAAACACCGCCTGCGTGGTCTGACCGGATTGCCAGAGCCTGAGAGCATCCAGCGAAAAAGCGGAAAAGGTGGTAAAGCCGCCCAGAACACCCGTCATCAGGAAGGGCGAGATCTGCGCGCGGCTGGTGAGGGCAACAAAGAGGACGCCCATGGCAAAGCTGCCCACCACATTGACAGCCGCCACCGCCCAGGGCGCGCCAAAGGCGGCCACGGTGAGATAGCGCAGGACCGAGCCAATGGCCCCGCCCAAAGCAACCTGAGAAAGCGTCCAGAACATGCGGTTTCCTTGGGCGCGGGCGCGGCTTTTGTCAACCGCCGCTCGTCGTCGCGCGATGCGCACTCTTCGCGTTCATCTTGGCAAAAATACCCCCGCCGGAGGCTTCTGTCGCAGGCCAAAGGCGCTCCGCGGGGGGTATTTGGGCCAAGATGAACCCCAGTGTTCAGCCATCCCGTTTGGCGCGCAATCTGGTGAAATAGTCGATCCGCTTTTTCAACTCGCGTTCAAAGCCGCGTTCGGGCGGGGCGTAGAAGACCGGGCGTCTCATGCCCTCGGGGAAGTAGTTCTGCCCCGAAAACCCATCCTCGGCGTCGTGGTCATAGGCGTAGCCCGTGCCATAGCCGATCTCTTTCATGAGTTTCGTTGGCGCATTCAGGATATGGCGGGGCGGCATCAGGCTGCCGGTTTCGCGGGCAGAGGCGCGGGCGGCCTTGTAGGCGGTGTAGACCCCGTTCGATTTCGGGGCGAGCGCGAGATAGACGACCGCATTGGCGAGCGCCAGCTCGCCCTCGGGGCTGCCCAGACGTTCATAGGTCTGCCAGCTGTCAAGGCAGACGGCCTGGGCCTGCGGATCGGCCAGCCCGATATCCTCGACCGCCATGCGGGTCAGGCGGCGGGCCAGAAATCGTGGGTCCTCGCCCCCCTCAAGCATCCGGGCGAACCAATAAAGGGCCGCGTCCGGATCGGAACCGCGCACCGATTTGTGCAGGGCACTGATGAGGTTGTAATGCTCTTCGCCCGACTTGTCATATCTTGCGGCCCTGCGCATCAGGCGGCGGGCGAGCTCTTCACGCGTCATCGGTTTGTCGGCCTTCCAGGCCGCCACCTGTTCGATCAGGTTCAGGCAGGCGCGGCCATCGCCGTCGGCCATTTCGATCATCGCCTCGCGTGCCTCGCCGGTCAGCGGCAGCGCGCGGCCAAGTTCCTTTTCGGCGCGTTGCGTCAGACGTTCCAGATCGGTCAGCGACAGCCGTTCCAGCACGATCACCTGAGCACGACTGAGAAGCGCGGCGTTGAGTTCGAACGAGGGGTTTTCGGTGGTGGCACCGACGAGAAGGATCGTGCCATCTTCCATATGCGGCAGGAACCCGTCCTGCTGCGCCTTGTTGAAGCGGTGAATTTCATCGACGAACAGAAGTGTGCCTTGCCCGTTCGCGCACCTTATCTTCGCAGTTTCAAAGACCTTTCTCAGCTCTGGCACGCCAGTGAAGATCGCCGAAATCTGCACGAAGGCCAGATCGGTTTCCGTCGCCAGAAGCCGCGCGATGGTGGTCTTGCCCACGCCAGGTGGCCCCCACAGGATCAGCGAGGACAAGGACCGCGCGGCCAGCATCGCGCCCAAGGGCCCCTCTGCCCCCAACACATGTTCCTGGCCGATGACCTCGGACAGGCTGCGCGGGCGCAGCCGATCGGCCAGCGGGCGCGGCGCGTCTGGGGCAGGTTGGGCAGCGGCGGTGTCGAAAAGATCAGCCATGACGCCCAGACTACGCCCGGACGTCGGTCGGGGAAAGCCCTGCCGTCAATGCATGGTCTGGCTGAAGTCCATCAGGACAACCTGGTTCTCGATCCCGTCGATTTCCATCACCGGGCCCATGGCCTTCATCTTGACACCCACCCGGTCGGCCCAGCGCGGCCATGTGGCGGCCAGAAGCGTCAGGCAATGGGTGGCCCCAAGCCCGCGGACAGTTTCGCCCAGCTGCGCGATCAGCTGAGCATGCACGCGGCGGCGGATGGAAGAGGGCACATCATGGCTGACAAACAGGCGCGAGCTTTCCCAGATATGGTCGGCGACTGGCGCTTCATCATGCAGAAGATGGGCCGGGATGGTGTCGAGAAGCCCGCGCTGGGCGTCGCGGATCATGTAGCTGTAGATGCCGCAGCGCGTGGTGGTGGGCGTCAGGCGATTGCCCGCCAGAACCTTGCCCTCGCCGTCATGCACCACCACCCAGCGGCTGGCCGGAGTGTAATACTGGTCGTATTCCATACCCAGCGCCTCGGGCAGGTTCCATTTGTTGTGCACGATGAACAGATCACGCCTCGCGCGCAACATGTTCGCAAACAACTCGCCATGGTTGTGCAAATTGGCAAAAGAAAGCGTTGTGGTCAGCATGGCAGCTCCTATCAGGTTGGATGGCAATCAAACCTTGCAGGAGGGGTCTTGATTACATCAGGCGATAATCCTTTGCCCGCTGGATCGCCTCGGCCGTCGTGCGCGCCATGAGCCGGATGCGCGCCGAGGTGATCCTCGCCTTGAACGCGCTTTCCGATATCCCCGGTTTGGCCGCAGCCGCTGCGATCCGGTCCCCCCCGGCAATGCATTTGAGCGCTTCGATCTGGGCCTTTGTCAGCTCTTCCGGCGGTTCGGTCATGTCATGCAGCCGATGCACGATGGCGGCAGCGGTGGCAATTTCGTGATCGGAGAACTCGCGGTCAGATCGGGCGAAAGAGGCAATGGTGCGTGACTTGATCGGGCCGCAAGCCACGGTCGCGCCATAGCTCAGGCCATAGGCCTTGGCCTTCTTGAACAGGCCGAACGGATCGGGCAGCGAGGGGTCGCTCCAACGGATGGTGCCAGTCGTCGAAAACCCCTAGGCGACCATCGGGTCGCGCAGGACATATCCGTTCTCGGTGTAATGATCGAGCCAGACCGGATCTTAGGTCTGGAACATGAACAGCGGCGCGGTAAAGCGGATGTGCAGCCCGATGGAATAGCCGGCCGGGGCCAGCAGAGCCAATTGGTGCAACTCAACTTCCATACCAAGCTTAACAGACATGTCTTTTTCGCTATGTGGCGATTCTGCAGCAATTTTAGATTGCGCCCGGCAAATGCACGAGAACTGAATCAAACTTTAGGGAAACGACGCCGAGCAAGACCTTGCAGAACCGAGAAAAACCGGAATTCAAGCCGTTTTTCGCCGGGCTGCGGCTGGCTCCCGCGCCGTTAACCATGTTTTCAGAAACAATCACGGCGTGTCTTCGCGCCGGCAGGGCTAGTGCCGGGTCGCGCTGCACTGCATCGCAACGCACTGGTTGACCACGCCGTCGATCTCGATCTCGGGGCCAGCGACTTCGGTGCAAAAGCCGATGCGGCGCATCCAGCGGCCCCAGACCTGCGGGCACAGGCCCAAAAGCCGCTCGGCCCCCAGCATCTGGGCGGTGTTGACCATCTCGGTCATCAGATCACGCTGGACGCGGCTGCGCAGGCAGGAGGGAACGTCATGGGCGATGAAGACGCGGCTTGATTCCCAGACCTTCAGAGAAACCGGCGCCTCGCCATAAAGCAGCGTATCGGGGATCGTCGCCAAAAGCCCCGCCTGGGCGTCGCGGATCATGTAGCTATAAATGCCACAGCGCGCCGTTGTCAGGGTCAACCGGATGCCAGCCAGGACGCGACCTCCCTCATGCACCGCGATCCAGCGGCTTTGGGGCGTGTCATACTGGTCGAACTCCATTCCATCGACCTGCGGCAGGTTCCATTTGCGCTGCACGATGAAGGACTGGTGCCGCGCCCTCAGGACATTGGTGAAAAGCGTGCCATGGGCATGAATATTGTCAAAGGATAATGTCGTCGTCTGCATGAAAACCTCCAGCCGGTTTGAAAATCAAAAATCGGCCGGGGCGCCTGCTAAAGCAGCTTGGCTTCCAGCGCGCGCTGGATCGCTTCGGCAGTGGTGCGGCACAAAAGGCGTTCGCGCGCCGAGCGCAAACGCGCCTTGAGTGCGCTTTCCGAGATACCGATCTGATGCGCTGCCTCAGAGTAGCGATAGCCCTTGGCAATCAACCGCAGCGCCTCGACCTGAGCGTTGGGCAGGCGTTCAGGCGGCTCGGTCTCGCGGTGCAGGACGCGGACCATATCGGCAATCTCGGCCATTTCGCTTTAAGTGAACTCGCGGTCGCTGCGGCCAAAACCGCCTATCGTGCGGGAACTGACCGGAACATGCGACACCGCAACGCCGTAAAGCAGGCCAAAGGCCTTGGCCTGTTCCATCACGTTATGCGGATCGGGATGGTCAAGATCGCTCCAGCGCACCAGGCCCTCGGTGCCAAAGCCCCAGGATACCAGCGGATCGCACAGCATGTAGCCCCAGCTTGTATAGATATCGATCCAGCGAGGGTCATAGGTGTTCACCATGATTTGTGCCGAGGCAAATCGAATATGCAGCCCAAGCGCATAGCCCGCCGGGGCAAGTGCTGACAGTCGGGCCAATCCCATGTCCAGACCGATTGCACGTGCCATATCTCCGTCCTTGATACCGTTACACTGCCACCAATAACAACCTTAAGCTGATTTAGCTCTATCTTAGAGTGTTTTGAGTGGAAGATACAATTGAAAAAGGCCCGCATAAGCGAGCCTTTTGGGTCGCCCTGAAGGGCGGCGTGATCCTTGGGGATCTCAGTCCTCGGCAGCCTCATCGGCGGCGGTGCGGGCGTGGTCGGCGGCACCCTTGGCCGAAGGATCGCGGTCAACGAATTCGATGATCGCCATCGGGGCCATGTCGCCATAGCGGAAGCCGGCCTTCAGGATGCGCACATAGCCACCCTGACGGTCCTTGTAACGGGCAGCCAGCACGTCGAACAGACGCTCGACATGCATGTCCTGCTTGAGCTGGGCAGCAGCCTGACGGCGGGCGTGCAGGTCGCCACGCTTGGCCAGCGTGATCAGCTTTTCAACGATCGGACGCAGTTCCTTGGCTTTCGGAAGCGTGGTCTTGATCTGTTCGTGTTCAATCAGCGAACCGGCCATATTGGCGAACAGCGCCTTGCGGTGTTCGTGGGTGCGGTTCAAACGGCGATAGCCGCGAGCGTGACGCATGGTAGTCTCCTTGGCGTTTTACTTTGTGTTGCAGGCCTGCGTTGGACCTGCGTCGTTGGGGCGGGATTGCCCATGGTTTCCCCGACTTTTCGGGCATTTTCGGCCCCCCCCCACCCCCTCCGTGGGGAGGGGGTGGGGGGGTTACCCCTTAAAACTGGTCTTCGAAGCGCTTGGCCAGGTCCTCGATGTTTTCCGGCGGCCAGTCTTCGACTTCCATACCCAGATGCAGGCCCATGCCCGACAGCACTTCCTTGATTTCGTTCAAGGACTTGCGGCCGAAGTTCGGGGTGCGCAGCATCTCGGCTTCGGTTTTCTGGATCAGATCGCCGATATAGACGATGTTGTCGTTCTTCAGGCAGTTGGCCGAACGAACCGACAGCTCCAGCTCGTCCACCTTCTTCAGCAGCAGCGGGTTGAATTCCAGACCCGCATCCACTTCGCCCGCCTTGGCCGATTCCGGCTCGTCAAAGTTGACGAACACGCCCAGCTGGTCCTGCAGGATGCGCGCGGCATAGGCCACGGCATCATCTGGGGTCAACGAGCCATCGGTTTCGATCTTCATGGTCAGCTTGTCATAGTCCAGCACCTGACCTTCGCGGGTCGGCTGCACTTCGTACGACACTTTCTTGACCGGCGAATAGATCGCGTCGATCGGAATCAGACCGATCGGCGCATCTTCCGGGCGGTTCTTGTCAGCCGAGACATAGCCCTTGCCGGTGTTGACCGTCAGTTCCATGTAGACATCGGCGCCATCGTCAAGGTGGCAGATCACGTGGTCCTTGTTCAGAACCTCGATCCCATTGGTTTCCGAGATGTCGCCGGCGGTGACAACGCCCGGGCCCTTGGAGGAAATCGAAAGGCGCTTCGGCCCTTCGACGTCCATTTTCAGGCGAACGCCTTTCAGGTTCAGCACGATATCGGTGACGTCTTCACGCACACCCGCGACGCTGGAAAACTCGTGCAGGACGTTGTCGATCTGCACGCTGGTGATGGCCGCGCCTTGCAGCGACGACATCAGAACGCGACGCAGCGCGTTGCCAAGCGTCAGGCCAAAGCCACGCTCCAGCGGTTCGGCGATAACGGTCGCCACGCGCTGAGCATCCGCACCGGCCTTCACGACCAGTTGCTGCGGCTTGATGAGTTCCTGCCAATTCTTGTGGATCATGCTTTCGCCTCCATTCTTGCCACCTGCCCATGTCCCAAAGTCAGGGGGCGCCCGAGGATCTGGAATCACACAATCGGGCCGCGCGAAACCGCACGGCCCGACTGAATTCAAATAGCTTTAGACGCGGCGACGCTTCGGCGGACGGCAGCCGTTGTGGGCGAGCGGGGTCACATCACGGATCGAGGTGATGTTGAAACCCACGGCAGCCAGAGCGCGCAGAGCCGATTCACGGCCCGAGCCGGGGCCCTGCACTTCGACTTCCAGCGTCTTGACGCCATGTTCCTGCGCCTTGCGGCCGGCATCTTCCGCGGCCATCTGGGCGGCGTACGGGGTCGACTTGCGCGAACCCTTGAAGCCCATGGTGCCCGAGGACGACCAGGAAATAGCGTTGCCCTGAACGTCAGAGATCAGGATCTTGGTGTTGTTGAAGGACGAGTTCACATGAGCAACGCCAGCGGCGATGTTCTTGCGCTCTTTTTTCTTCATACGGGTGGTTTTGGTATCGCGTGCCATTGTGCCTACCCCTTATTTCTTCTTGCCAGCGATGGCTTTTGCGGGGCCCTTGCGGGTGCGCGCGTTAGTGTGGGTGCGCTGACCACGGACCGGCAGGCCCTTGCGGTGACGCAGGCCGCGATAGCAGCCAAGGTCCATCAGACGCTTGATGTTCATCGACACTTCGCGGCGCAGGTCGCCTTCGACGGTGAAGTTGGCGTCGATGTATTCGCGGATCGACAGCACTTCGGCGTCGGTCAACTGGTTGACACGACGGGCGCGGTCGATGTTGAGCGCGGCACAGATGGCTTCCGCGTTATGCGGGCCGATGCCGGCGATATACTGCAGAGAGATGGGAACCCGTTTTTGCGTCGGGATGTTCACGCCAGCAATACGTGCCAAACGTATCTTCCTTTTGGTTGCGGTTCCGTAGTGCCAGAACCTTTTTTCACAACAGCCGGGTCTTGGCCCGACAACGATCTTCCCGATCAAGGGAAACCCAAGCCACGGACGATTCCGTGTCGGGACGCCGTGCTTTAGGGGCTTTCCCCCCTGCCGTCAAGCGGCGCGGGCAGGAATCTCAGGCGCGGTCCAGAACTTTCGCGATTGCGCCGGCAACTTGATCCATCGCGGCCATGCCGTCGATCTGCACCAGGCTTTTCTTGGCCCAGTAATAGCCGATCAGCGGGGCGGTATTCTTGTAGTATTCCTGCAGCCGCACGGCAAAGACTTCGGGCGTGTCATCTTTGCGAACGGGCTGACCTGACGCGCGCGCCTCATCCGCGCGGTTCACGATACGGCCGACCAGCGCCTTGTCATCCACCACAAGCTCGATCACCGCATCCAGCGTCAGGCCACGTTTGGCCAGAAGATCGGCCAGCGCGTCGGCCTGTTTCAGCGTGCGCGGAAAGCCGTCAAAGATGAAGCCGCCGGGGGCGCCCTTTTCCAGCTTTTCCTCGATAAGGCCGATGACGATCTCATCGGTGACAAGACCGCCCTTTTCCATCACCTCGGCCACCTTGCGGCCCATCTCGGTGCCGCTGGTCTTGGCCTCGCGCAGCATGTCGCCCGTCGACAGTTGCACCATGCCACGCCCGGAAACCAGCCGTTCAGCCTGTGTGCCCTTGCCAGCCCCCGGCGGCCCCAGAAGGATGATGTTGGCCATATGCCCCCCTTAGCGCCGTGTCGGGGCCTTTGGGGTGCGCTTCTTGCCCCGCAGGTTCGACTTTTCGATCAGCCCTTCATACTGATGGGCCAGAAGATGCGACTGCGCCTGATTGATAGTGTCCATGGTGACCGAGACCACGATCAAAACCGAGGTGCCGCCGAAATAGAAGGGAATGGCGAAGTGGTCGCGCAGAACTTCGGGCAGAAGGCAGATCAGCGCCAGATAGCCAGAGCCCAGCACGAGAACGCGGTTCACCACGTATTCAAGGTATTCCTCGGTCTTTTTGCCGGGGCGGATCCCGGGGATAAAGCCGTTCTGATTCTGCAGGTTCTGCGCCACATCCTCGACCTTGAAGGCGACGTTGTGGGTGTAGAAATACGAGAAGAACACGATCATGCCGATGAAGAACGCCAGATAAAGCGGCTGGCCCGGACCGAAGTAGGCCAGGATCGTCGACATGATCGGGCCGGTCTGAGCGCCCGAGAAGGTCGAGATGGTGATCGGCAAGAGCAAAAGCGACGAGGCAAAGATCGCCGGGATCACACCCGAGGGGTTCACCTTGATCGGCAGATGCGACGAGCCGCCGTCGAACACCTTCATGCCCACCTGACGGCGGGGATACTGGATGGTGATCTTGCGCAGCGCGCGTTCCATGAAGACCACGGCGGCGATGACCACAACCACCATGATCAAGACGCCGATGATGACCGGGGTGGAAATGACCCCTGCGCGGCCTTGGCTGAAGAACTGCGCCAAGGCGGCCGGGATTTCGGCCACGATGCCGACGAAAATGATAAGCGAGATGCCATTGCCGATACCGCGCGCGGTGATCTGTTCACCCAGCCACATCAGGAACATGGTGCCGCCGACCAGCGTGATGACGCAGGCCGCGATGAAGAAGGCGCCGGGCGTATGGGCCAGCCCGCCTGCTTGCAGCGAAATGGCGATGCCATAGCCCTGGAACAGCGCCAGCGCTACGGTGCCATAGCGCGTCCACTGGTTCATCTTCTTGCGGCCCTGCTCGCCTTCTTTCTTCATCTGTTCAAGCGCTGGCACCATAGAGGCCAAAAGCTGGACGATGATCGAGGCCGAGATATAGGGCATGATGCCAAGGGCAAAGATCCCCATGCGGCTGATGGCGCCGCCAGTGAACATGTTGAGGATCCCGCCCAGACCGGCGCCCGCTTCGGCCATGAAATCGCGCAGGGCCTGACCGTCGATCCCGGGAACCGGGATATAGGTGCCAAGGCGATAGACGATCAGCAAACCGATGGTGAAGAAAATGCGCTGACGCAGATCCGTCGCCTTGCTGAAGGCCCCCCAGGAAAGGTTGGCCGCCATTTGCTCTGCAGCAGATGCCATATTGGGTCTCTTTCATGCACAGCGCCGCCAAACCGTTCTCCGGTCGGCGGCGCGGGAAAACTTGTGGGATGATGTAAGCGGTCTTTTGACCGCTCACAACCTCTTATTCCGCGGCTTGCGCAACCGTGAGCGAACCACCGGCGGCCTTGACGGCCTCGATGGCGGCAGCCGAAGCGCCGGTCACGACCAGCTTGACGGCGGTCTTGATCTCGCCCTTGTTCAGCACGCGGATGCCGTCATGCTTGGACTTGGTGATGCCCGAGGCAACCAGAACGTCCTCGGTGATTTCCGCCTTGGCATCCAGCTTGCCCAGACCGATGAACTTTTCGATCAGGCCCAGGTTGATGACAGCGTATTGGTTGGCGTTCGGCTTGTTGAAGCCGCGCTTCGGCAGACGACGGTAAAGCGGCATCTGGCCGCCTTCGTAGCCGCCAATGGCGACGCCCGAACGGGATTTCTGGCCCTTGATACCACGGCCAGCGGTCTTGCCCTTGCCAGAGCCCGGACCACGCGCCACGCGCTTTTTCTTGCGGGCCGCGCCTTCGTTGTCGGAAAGTTCATGCAATTTCATGTCGCAAACTCCTATGCCGGAACTGCACCCACTGCGACGGCGGGGCAAACACGGCGTTTCTTGTTGGTTATGTGGCGCGAAGCGCACCACAGGTCTTGTTGATTCTCATGGCCCAGAGGTCCACCGGGGGCGTATAGAGGGCGCCCGCCAATCAATCAAGCCCCGTAGGGCGGGGTTCACCCCGCCGCCGGTGCAGGATAGCTGCCCGAGGCATCATGTTTTTCCTGCCCCGTCAGCGCAGGCGTAAACACGCAGATGATCCGCAGGTCGGTGGTGGCACGCAACAGATGCGCCTCGTGGTGATCCAGCACATAGACCGTGCCGGGACCAAGCGGCCAGGTTTCACCCGTGGCGACATTCACCACCTCGCCCACGCCTTCGATGACGTAGTTGGTTTCGACATGGTTCTTGTATTCCAGATGCTGCTCGGTCCCCGCCTTGCACAGCGTATCATGCAGCGAATAGCCCAAGCCATCGGCAGCCAGAAGGATGCGGCGGCTTTCAAAGGCCTCACCCTTCACATGGGCGGCGGTGTTGAGGATGGAGGCAAGGGTGCGGACGATCATGGCGGCTCGTTGGACGATGGAATTTGTCCAACCATGCCGAATTCAACGCAAAAAGCAAACGCCCCCGCGTTTCCGCAGGGGCGTTACCCGTAGGGTGGGGTTTCACCCCACTAAACGCTTACTCACGCTCTTCGATGATCTGAACGAGGTGGCTGATCTTGTTGACCATGCCGCGGATGGAAGGGGTATCTTCCAGCTCACGGGTGCGGTTCAGCTTGTTCAGGCCCAGACCTTTCAAGGTCGCGGTCTGCACGGCCGGACGGCGGGCGGCCGAGGCCACCTGCTTGACGACGATGGTCTTCTTGGCGGCCGCAGCCGCTGCTTTCTTCGCTGCCATGATCAGGCCTCCACGGTTTCAGCGGCGGACTTGCCCAGGATCTCGGCCACTTTCTTGTTGCGGCGGGCCGCAACCTGACGGGGCGAGGTTTCCTGCTTCAGACCGTCGATGGTCGCACGGATCATGTTGTAGGGGTTCTGCGAGCCGATCGACTTCGCAACAACGTCCTGCAGACCCAGCATTTCGAAGACGGCGCGCATCGGGCCGCCGGCGATGATGCCGGTACCGGCCACAGCCGAGCGCATCACGACTTTACCGGCGCCATGACGGCCTTCCATGTCGTGGTGCAAGGTGCGGGCGTCCTTCAGCGGCACGCGGATCATCTGGCGCTTGGCCTGTTCCGTTGCCTTGCGGATCGCTTCCGGCACTTCCTTGGCCTTGCCCTTGCCGAAGCCGACGCGACCTTTCTGATCACCGACAACGACGAGTGCTGCAAAGCCAAAGCGCTTGCCGCCCTTCACGGTTTTCGAAACGCGGTTGATCGCGACCAGACGGTCAGCGAATTCCGGAGTTTCCTCGGGACGGTTGTCACGACGATCGCCGCCACGCTGGCCACGGTCTTCACGACGGTTTTCACGTTCTGCCATTTTTCAACTCCTCAGAACTTCAGGCCGCCTTCACGGGCAGCATCGGCCAAAGCCTTGATCTTGCCGTGAAAGAGGAAACCGCCGCGGTCGAAGTAGCACTCTTCGACACCGGCCTTCTTGGCGCGCTCGGCGATGGTGAGACCCACCTTCGCCGCCGCTTCCACGTTGTTCTTGCCGACGAAGCCCAGACCTTTTTCCAAGGTCGAAGCTGCAGCAACGGTGATGCCCTTCATGTCGTCGATCAGCTGAACGCTGATGTTCTTCGACGAGCGGTGAACGGACAGGCGAAGACGGCCATTGGCCATCGCCTTGATCTTGTTCCGGACGCGCATGCGGCGCTTGAGGAACAGCTCTCTCTTGTTGTTCGCCATCTTTGCGCCCCTTACTTCTTCTTGCCTTCCTTGCGGAACACGAACTCGTCCTTGTAGCGGATGCCTTTGCCCTTGTATGGCTCGGGCTTGCGCCATTCGCGGATGTTCGCGGCGACCTGACCAACCTGCTGCTGATCAATGCCTTCCACAACGATTTCGGTCTGCTTCGGAGAGGTCACGGTGACGCCCTTCGGCACCTCGAAGTTCACTTCGTGGCTATAGCCGAGCGCGAGCTTCAGGACATTGCTGGCCATCGCAGCGCGATAACCCACACCCTGAATTTCCATTTCCTTCTTGAAGCCGGTGCTGACGCCGATCACCAGATTTTCGATCATCGAGCGGGTCATGCCCCACTGCTGACGCGCGATCTTCGAGGTGCCACGGGGCGTCACCTTGATGGTGTCATTTTCCATCGACAGGGTGACGTTGTCGCCAGCGGTGAAGCTGCGGGTGCCCTTCGGGCCTTTGACTTCGACAGTCTGGCCCGAAATGCTGGCCGAAACGCCTTTGACAAGGGCGACGGGTTTCTTGCCGATACGAGACATTCAACCCTCCTTAGAACACGGTGCAAAGCACTTCGCCGCCAACATTGGCTGCGCGCGCATTTGCATCCGACATGACGCCTTTGGGCGTCGAGACGATGGAGATACCCATGCCATTGCGGACCGAGGGGATATCCTTGACGCCCATGTACACACGACGGCCGGGCTTCGACACGCGCTTGACTTCGCGGATCACCGGGGTGCCTTCGTAGTACTTCAGGCTGATTTCAAACTCGCCCTGGCCATTGGCCGTGGCTTTCTTTTCATAGCCGCGGATGTAGCCTTCCGACAGCAGCACGTCCAGAACACGGGCGCGCAGGGTCGAAGCGGGGGTCGTCACGGTGGACTTGCCGCGCATCTGGCTGTTGCGGATACGGGTCAGCATATCGCCAATAGGATCGTTCATCGACATTGTGCGATCTCCTTACCAGCTGGACTTGACCATGCCGGGGATCTGGCCGAACGAGGCCAGTTCACGCAGCATGATGCGGCTGAGTTTGAGCTTGCGATAGAACGCATGCGGACGGCCCGTCAGCTGGCAGCGGTTGTGGATCCGCGTCGCCGACGAGTTGCGGGGCATCTCGGCCAGTTTCAAGGTCGCCTTGAAGCGCTCTTCCACCGGCTTGGACTGGTCGTTGATCACCGCTTTCAGGGCGGCGCGCTTGGAAGCGTGCTGCTTCACAAGGGCGGCGCGCTTCACTTCGCGGTTCACCATGGATTTCTTTGCCATTGTATCGGTTCCTCGCGCTTACGACGTGAAGGGCATGTTGAAATGCTTCAACAGCGCCTTGGCTTCCGCGTCGGTCTTTGCGGTGGTGCAGATGATGATGTCCATGCCGAGGATCTCGTCGACCTTGTCGAAGTTGATCTCGGGGAACACGATTTGCTCTTTCAGGCCCATGGCATAGTTGCCACGGCCGTCAAACGAGGTGCCCTTGACGCCGCGGAAGTCGCGGACGCGGGGCAGAGCAACCGTGATCAGACGCTCGAGGAATTCGTACATCCGGTCGCCGCGCAGCGTGACCTTGCAGCCCAGCGGCATTTCCTCGCGAACGCGGAAACCGGCGATCGACTTCTTGGCCTTGGTGATGACAGCCTTCTGGCCGGCAATCGCGCTGAGTTCTTCCGCAGCGGTCTTGACCTTCTTGGTGTCCTTCACGGCTTCGCCGACACCCATGTTCAGGACGATCTTGTCCAGCTTGGGGATCTGCATGTCGTTCTTGTAGCCGAACTCGGCCTTCATGGCAGCGCGGATGCGGGCCTGATAGTCGGCCTTGGCGCGCGGGGTGTATTTGGCTTGATCCAACATCAGATGGCCTCCCCGGTGGTCTTGGCGAAGCGAACCTTCTTGTCGCCTTCCATGCGGAAGCCGACGCGGGTGGCCTTGCCGTTCTTGTCCATCAGCGCCAGGTTCGACAGGTCGATCGGCATGGCTTTTGCCAGACGGCCGCCCTGCGAGGCTTGGGACTGCTTGGTGTGACGGATCGCGACGTTGACGCCTTCGACCACGGCCTTGTTCTCGGACGGCATCACAGTGGTGATCTCACCCTGCTTGCCCTTGTCCTTGCCGGTCAACACGACAACCTTGTCGCCCTTACGGAGTTTCGCAGCCATTACAGCACCTCCGGCGCAAGCGAGATGATCTTCATGAAGTTCTTGGCACGCAGTTCGCGCACGACCGGCCCGAAGATACGGGTGCCGACGGGTTCACCCTGGTTGTTCAGGATGACGGCGGCATTGCGGTCAAAACGGATGGAGGTGCCGTCTTCACGGCGAACTTCCTTTGCGGTGCGAACGACCACGGCCTTGCGGACGTCGCCTTTTTTCACACGGCCCTTCGGAATGGCTTCCTTCACCGAAACAACGATGATGTCACCGACCGAAGCATAACGGCGGTGAGAACCGCCAAGAACCTTGATGCACTGCACTCGGCGTGCGCCGGAGTTGTCAGCCACATCCAGATTCGTTTGCATCTGGATCATTTGGTTTCTCCCGACCTTTGGGGACCGCTACACTGGCCCCAGGGTTTCGATTGACGGAAGACGACCGTTCTCGGGGCCTCAGACCTCGACAACGACCGTCCAACGTTTGGTTTTCGAAATCGGCGCGCATTCTTCAATGCGAACGGTGTCACCGACCTTGAACTTGTTCTCCGCATCGTGAGCACGATATTTCTTCGACTTACGAACGGTCTTTTGCAGCAGCGGGTGCTTGAAGCGACGTTCCACCAGAACGGTGATGGTCTGTTCGTTCTTGTCCGAGGTGACAACACCCTGCAGGATACGTTTCGGCATGGCGGTTCCCCTTACTTCGCAGCTTCAGCAGCTTTTTGGTTCAACACGGTCTTGATGCGGGCGACGTCACGACGGACAGCGCGCATGCGGGCGGTGTTTTCCAGCTGGTTGGTGGCGGCCTGGAAGCGCAGGTTGAAGGCTTCCTTCTTCAGCACCACGAGATTCTCGCGCAGCGCTTCGGGGGTTTTCCCGTGCAGTTCTTTGGCGTTCATGCGCCTCTTCCTTTCACAATCACCAGACGGCCCCCAAAGTGATTTCAGGGTTACCGTTGATCTGGCGGATCAATGACAAACCAACGATTCCGAGTCGCCCCGGGATCGCGGATAGCGCCGTATAGGGGGGTGGAGGTAGGATGGCAAGCGGGAAAACCCTTGCCAGACGTCCAAACTCGCAAAGATCAAGCTGCGGGCTGTATTACGGTCACGGCTGCCACATCAACCAAGCTTCTCGGCAATCCACATCTTGATCAGCGACTGCCGGGTGACGCCCAGCCGTCCAGCTTCCTTGTCCAGCCCCTGGACCATCCAAGCCGGGAAATCCACGTTCACCCGGCGGGCTTCCTGATTGGGGCGGCGGGCCTTGGCCCAGTCGAAGTAGGTAGAGACATCCTCGCCATTGTCGAACATCTCATCAAGTTCTTCAGCCGTGATGGGTTTGGGGGCCTTTGCGGCCTCACTTGCCTTCATAATGTCCCACCTCCTCTTTTCGTGCCCGCCGAACCGAGATGATCCAGACGGTTTCTCCGCGAAACGTGCAGATTGCGGTCCAGTGCTTGCCCCCAATCAGGCCGATTGCAAGAAACCGCGCCTCAGTGGTGATCTGGGCCTTCGACAGAACGACCTCAATCACATCATCCAGCCACAAAGCCTGCGCTTCGACAAAGTCGATGCCGTGCTTTTCTTTGTTGCTGGCACTCTTGGCTGCGTCGAACTCAAACTTCATGTGGCAATATAGTATAGAATCTATACCTTTTCAATCACGCCTAGTTGTAATTGAAACTCACCGAAATCCGCTCTTCCTCGCTCATGTTCATCGGCACCTCGTGCCGCAGCCAGCTTTCCCACAACAAAAGCTCGCCCACCTCGGGTTTCACATAGACAAAGGGTTGCAGCTCCTGCGGGGTGTCTTTCTTCCGCAGGGGGGACAGCATCATCATCGCGTGGCGGGGGTCTTCCAGTTTCAGGGCTGACGTGCCTTCCGGCATCTGGACATAGGTCGTGCCCGAAATCACCGAATGGGGGTGGATGTGGCTGGAGTGGGTGCCGCCTTCGGGCAGAATGTTGATCCAGAAGGCGTTGCATTTCAGCTTTTTGCCCTGCAGGTCAAAGCCCAAGGCGTCGCAAAACGCCGCCACATGCTTGTCCAACGCCTTTTCCAGATCGGCAAAGATCGGCGCGCGCCAGGGCAGGTCGTCCAGCGAGGCATAGGAGGTATAGCCCGGATAGCCCTCACGCTCGCACCATTCCTGACCCGCCTCGTCATCCTCGGCAATCGCGATGCAGGTGTCGCGCAGGTCTTCGTAATTCACCTTTTTCTTGGCCAGATCGTTCAACTTGGCGCGATAAAGCGGCGTGACGAACAGGTTGGTCAGGGTGGACATGGGAAGGCTCCGAACAGGCAGGGCGGGATGGGCCTGTCGTTCCATACCTTTGGTTTTGGCGCAAGGTGGCTTGGTGTCTGGTGGGCTTAGCCTTGGCGGATCACCAGATCGGCAGGGCGAGAGCCTGACACCACCCGGCGGATGTTGGGCATGTCATTGCCGTCGATCCAAGCCCGCGCTTCGGCGGGCGTCTTGCCGTAATGCGCCCAACGGGCAAGAAGGCGGCGGTCAAGCTCGGCCTCGGGGACGTTGATCCAGATCGTCAGATCAAACATCGGCGCAAGGTCGGGCCATGGGGCTTCGTTCAGAAGCAGGTAATTGCCTTCGACAATCAGGATCTGATCGGCGGGGGTGACAATGTCGGCCCCGGCGCGGCTGATTTCCAGATCCCGGTCAAAAAGCGGGATGGCCACCTCGGGCTCTACCCGCAGACGCTGAAGGAGATGGCGGAAGCCTGCAACGTCAAAGGTATCGGGCGCACCTTTGCGGTTGCGGGCACCTCGGACAGTCAGCACGGCATCGTCATAGTGAAAGCCATCCATCGGCACCGCCTTGGCGCCTTGCCCCAGCGCCGCGACCAGTTCCGCGGCCAAGGTGGATTTGCCCGCACCGGGAGGGCCGGCAAGGGCGGCGAGAAACCGCCATTGGCCTTGGGCTTTCGCCCGCATTACCGGGCTTTCGGCGCAAACGGTCAGCGTCATCATGCGCGCCTTGGAGCAGGACGGGCTCTTGCTGCGCCGTGAACCGGTTCGGGGGCGCATCGGCCAACCTTCGGTGCCGATGCACCTGAACCCCGAGGGCGCGCTGTTTCTCGGGCTGAAGATCGGACGGCGATCCACTGACCTGGTGCTGGTCGATTTCATGGGCCGGGTGCGCGACACCCGCCGCCGCACCTATCGCTACCCGACGCCCGGCGGAATCGTCGCCTTTGTGGGCAAGGCGTTGCCGGGTCTCTTGGCCGGCCTTGCGCCAGATCTGCGCGGCCGGGTCAGCGGCATGGGGGTGGCAATGCCCTTCCAACTGTGGAGCTGGGTGCAGGCCCTTGGCGCACCGCAGGCCGAAATGGACGCCTGGCGCGATTCCGACATTCAGGCCGATCTGGCCGCGATCACCGGCATGCCGGTCTATGTGCAGAATGACGCCACCTCGGCCTGCGGGGCGGAACTGGTGTTCGGAACCGGGGAAAAGCCGCGCGATTTCCTGTATTTCTATTTCGGCACCTTCATCGGCGGCGGTCTGGTCCTGAACGGCCAGCTTTTCCTTGGACGCACCGGCAATGCGGCACGCGTCGGCCCCATTCCGGTGCCGGGGCCGGATGGGCGGATGCGGCGGCTTTTCGATGCCGCCTCGCTCGCCGCACTCGCCGATGCGATGGAGGCAGCCGGGGAAAGCGCAGACCAGCTTTGGGAACAGCCCGACCGCTGGACCGTGTCCGATACGATCCTTGACCGCTGGTTGACTGAGGCGGCCGAAGGGCTGGCTTCGGCCATCCTTTCGGCCACCACCCTTCTGGAACTCGAAGCGGTGCTGATTGACGGCTGGATGCCGCCTGCGATCCGGGCCGAGGTGACGGCCCGCACCGCCGCCACCCTGCAAAAGCTGGACCTCTCTGGCATCACCCCGCCTGTTCTGCGCGAAGGCACGGTGGGGGCGCAGGCGCGATCCTTGGGCGCGGCGGCGATTCCGCTATCACAGCGCTATCTGCTGGATCAGAATGCGGCCCAGCGCGACGCCTGAGGGGAATTGGTTCGCCATTGGTATTGCCGGGGTCCGGCGCAGGTTTGGCCCAAGGTACCTGACGATCTGACGGAACGCCGGTTTGCCCGGCACGGATGCTGGACAGAAGATCGGGCCACATGGCAGGCTTTGTCCAAGCATGGCCGCAAGAGGCACCCTTCCAATGCAGACCGAAACCCGGATCCGACAACCGAACCTCCTGCCGCAACTTGCGCACAGCCGCAATCCGGGCATGGAGCTTGACCTTGACTGGGTCGCCTCGGTGCAGGCCAACACCTCCGCCATCGAACGCCGCGCGGGCATGCTTGGCGGGCGGCGTTCGGTGAAGAAGGAATACCAGGCGGCCTGGCTTTTGAAGGCGATCTCGCTGATCGACCTTACGACGCTCTCGGGCGATGACACGGCGGGTCGGGTGAAACGCCTTTGTGCCAAGGCGCGGCAACCGGTGCGGGCCGAGATGCTGGAGGCCCTGGGCAAGCCCGACCTGACGGTCGGCGCGGTCTGCGTCTATCACGACATGGTGGAAACCGCCGTCCGCGCACTGGAAGGCACGACTATCCCGGTGGCGGCAGTGTCAACCGGCTTTCCGGCGGGGCTGTCGCCGTGGCACCTGCGGATCGCCGAAATCGGCGAAAGCGTAAAGGCAGGGGCAAAGGAAATCGACATCGTGATCTCGCGCCGCCATGTGCTGACCGGAAATTGGCACGCACTGTACGACGAAATGCGCGAGATGCGCGCGGCCTGCGGGGATGCCCATGTAAAGGCCATTCTGGCGACAGGCGAACTTGTGACCCTGCGCAACGTCGCCCGCGCCAGCCTCGTCTGCATGATGGCGGGGGCCGATTTCATCAAGACTTCAACCGGGAAAGAGGCTGTGAACGCCACGCTGCCGGTGACACTGACCATGATCCGCGCCATCCGCGACTATCAGGACCGCACCAGCTTCAAGGTGGGCTTCAAACCGGCAGGCGGGATTTCCAAGGCCAAGGATGCACTGTTGTATCTGGCCTTGATGAAGGATGAACTCGGCCACCCCTGGCTGCAACCCGACCTGATGCGATTTGGCGCCTCCAGCCTCCTTGGCGATATCGAGCGCCAACTCGATCATTACCTGACAGGCCATTATTCGGCGGCAAACCGCCATGCGATGGGCTGAATGATCCGGCTGGGCCAAGAAAGGGCGCTGCCCCTCGCCGCGTTCCGCGGCTCACCCCGGGGTATTTCAGCCAAGATGAACCCAAGCCCGTGTTTCATCTTGGTCCGAAATACCCCCACCGGAGGCGCACGGCAGCCCCAAGCGATCCCTTTTGCCGAAAGGACCCTTTGAATGACCACCGTCCGCGAGATTTTCGACAGCATGGCTTATGGCCCCGCGCCGGAAGGGCATGCCGAGGCATTGGCGTGGATTGCCGGGCATCAGGGGCGGTTTGGGCATTGGATCAACGGGGCCTTCACCGTGCCGGGGGCGGTGTTTGAAACCCGCAACCCGGCGACAGGGAAGGTTTTGGCCGAGGTGTCGCAGGGATCGGGCGACGACGTAGCGTCGGCGGTCGCGGCGGCGCGGGCGGCACAGGGAAAATGGGCCAAGGCCGGGGGCGCGGCGCGGGCGCGGGTGCTTTATGCGCTGGCGCGGTTGGTGCAAAAGCATTCCCGGCTGTTCGCGGTGCTGGAAACGCTGGACAATGGCAAGCCGATCCGTGAGGCGCGCGATATCGACATCCCACTGGTCGCACGGCATTTTTATTATCACGCGGGCTTGGCGCAGCTTTTGGGCAACGAACATCCGGGCCTGTCGCCCTTGGGCGTTTGCGGGGCGGTGATCCCGTGGAACTTTCCGCTCTTGATGCTTGCCTGGAAGGTGGCCCCGGCTTTGGCTGCGGGCAATACGGTGGTGTTGAAGCCTGCGGAATACACGCCGCTGACGGCGCTTTTGTTTGCCGAGATCAGCCGCGAGGCGGGGCTGCCGAAGGGTGTTCTGAACATCGTCACGGGCGATGGGGATACGGGGGCTGCGCTGGTCTCAGCCGAGGTCGACAAGATTGCCTTTACCGGCTCAACATCTGTCGGTCGCATGATCCGCGCGGCCACGGCGGGCAGTGGCAAGGCGCTGACCTTGGAGCTGGGTGGCAAGTCGCCCTACATCGTCTTTGATGATGCCGATATCGACAGCGCGGTTGAGGGGCTGGTCGATGCCATCTGGTTCAACGGCGGGCAGGTGTGCTGCGCAGGCTCACGGCTTTTGGTGCAGGAAGGCATTGCCGACCGGTTCCACGCCAAGCTGAAACGGCGGATGGACGGGCTTCGCATGGGCGATCCCTTGGACAAGTGCATTGATGTGGGCGCGATTGTCGATCCGGTGCAACTGGCCACGATCAGGGGGATGGTTGAGGGTTCGGACGGCGAGATTTATCACGCGGCCTGTGCCGTGCCAGAGGGCTGTTTCTACCCGCCGACGCTGATTACCGGACTGCATGCGGCCTCGCGCTTGATGCAGGAGGAAATCTTTGGCCCGGTTCTGGTGTCCATGACCTTCCGCACGCCGGGCGAGGCGGTGGAACTGGCGAACAACACCCGCTATGGGCTGGCCGCCAGCATCTGGACGGAAAACGTCAATCTGGCCTTGGACATGGCGCCCAAGGTCAAGGCGGGCGTGGTCTGGGTCAATGCGACGAACCTTTTCGACGCGGCGGCGGGCTTTGGCGGGGTGCGCGAAAGCGGGTTCGGGCGCGAAGGCGGTTGGGAAGGATTGATGGCCTATCTGAAACCTGCCGGAAAGGCCAAGGTTCTGGCCGCGCCCAAGGCTGTTGCGACCCCGGAGAGCGCTGTGGTCGAAGGGATTGACCGCACGGCAAAGCTGTACATCGGCGGCAAGCAGGCGCGGCCGGATGGGGGCTATTCCAAGGCGGTCTGGTCGGCCAAGGGCAAGCTTTTGGGCCATGTCGGGCTTGGCAATCGCAAGGATGTCCGGAATGCGGTCGAGGCGGCGCATGCCGCCAAGGGCTGGGGCAAGGCAACCGGGCATAACAAGGCGCAGATCCTTTATTACATCGGGGAAAACCTTTCGGCCCGCGCAGGCGAATTTGCCGCCCGGATCAAGGACCTGACCGGGCGCGATGGCGCGGCAGAGGTTGAGGCGGCGGTCAACCGGCTGCTCACCCATGCGGCTTGGGCCGACAAGTATGACGGGTCGGTCAAACAGGTGCCGATGCGCGCCGTGGCGCTGGCGATGAATGAACCGGTGGGCGTTATCGGCGCGCTGTGCCCGGATGAGATGCCGCTCTTGGGCTTTGTCTCGATCATGGCCCCGGCGGTTGCCATGGGCAATACCTGTGTTCTGGTGCCGTCCGAGGTGGCGCCTTTGTCCGCGACGGATTTCTATCAGGTACTGGACACCTCGGACCTGCCCGCTGGCGTAGTGAATATCGTCACCGGCAGCCACAAGGAGCTGGCCAAGCCCTTGGCCGGGCATCTGGATGTGGATGCGGTCTGGTCTTTTTCCAGCACTTCGCTTTCGGCGCAGATCGAGACCGAGGCGGCGGGGAACCTGAAACGGACCTGGGTCAACCATGGCCGAGCGCGCGACTGGATGGGAGCCGCGGGCGAGGGTCGGGAGTTCCTTAGCCATGCCACAGCGATCAAGACAATCTGGGTGCCCTATGGCGAATAGGCCACGCGCCGCGCAACACACCGGAAAACCACTGTAATTTCAGGTGGATTCAGGCTATGATTGTGCTTGCGCGGAATTGCGCAGGTATCAAATCACCAGCAACAAGGTGATGAGCAGTTTGAGGGAACAATTATGATTCAGGAATTCAAGGCCTTTCTCATGAAAGGCAATGTGATGGACCTTGCCGTAGGTATCATCATCGGTGCGGCCTTTACCGCGATCGTCAACAGCCTTGTCGGCGATCTTATCGACCCGATCATCGGGCTTGTCATGGCCGGGGTGAACTTCTCGGATATGTTCATTGATCTTTCCGGCACCAACCCGGCCTCGCTTGCGGCGGCGAAAGAGGCGGGCGCGGCAGTGTTTGCCTATGGCGCCTTCATCACTGCGATCATCAACTTTGTCATCATCGGCTTTGTTGTTTTCATGCTGGTCAAGATGATGAACAAGATGATGGCGAAAAAGGAAGAGGCCCCAGCGGCCCCGGCTGGCCCGTCGGAAGTGGACCTCTTGAAAGACATTCTGGCCGCACTGAAGAAGTAATCGGGTCGCAGAATTGGAAAGGCCCCTGCGTTGCGGGGGCCTTTTCTTTTGACCAAGGGCTGCCGTTACATCTTCAACGCATCCGCCGCCGGGATCGTCGGCAGGCCAAGCGCCACACCCACCGCCTCATAGGTCAGCTTGCTGGCGTGAACGTTCAACCCGTTCAACAGATGCTTGTCATCGGCGCAGGCCTTTTTCCAGCCCTTGTTGGCCAGAGCCATCATGAAGGGCATGGTGGCGTTGCCAAGCGCCAGCGTCGAGGTGCGGGCCACGGCACCCGGCATATTGGCCACGCAGTAATGCATGATACCGTCCACCTCATAGATCGGGTCCCGATGGGTGGTCGCGCGGCTGGTTTCAAAGCAGCCGCCCTGGTCAATGGCCACATCCACCAGGGCCGCGCCGGGCTTCAGCTCTTTCAGCTGGGCTTTGGAAATCAGCTTGGGCGCAGCGGCCCCCGGGATCAGCACGGCGCCGATGATCATGTCGGCCTGACGGGCAAGCTCGATCGTGGTCGCGGCATCCGAATAGGCGCATTTGAACTGGCCGCCGAAAACGTCATCGAGATAGCGCAGGCGGTTCACAGACCGGTCCAGCACGGTCACATCCGCGCCCATCCCGGCGCTGATCTTGGCGGCATGGGTGCCAACGACACCGCCGCCGATAACCAGAACCTTCGCCGGAAGCACGCCCGGAACGCCGCCCATCAGCACACCGCGCCCGCCATTGGCCTTTTGCAGCGTCCAGGCGCCGACCTGCGGGGCAAGGCGGCCCGCAACCTCGGACATCGGTGCCAGAAGCGGCAGGCCGCCCCGGTCATCGGTCACGGTTTCATAGGCGATGCAGGTCGCGCCCGAGGCGAGCAAGTCCTTGGTCTGCTCCGGATCGGGGGCAAGATGCAGATAGGTGAACAGGATCTGGCCTTCGCGCAACATCTTGCGCTCAACGGCTTGAGGTTCCTTGACCTTCACGATCATGTCGGCAGCGGCAAAGATTTCCTTGGCCGTGCCGATGATCTTGGCGCCCGCCGCGACATAGTCGGCATCGCTGAACCCCGCACCGGCGCCGGCATTGGTTTCGATCATGACGGAATGACCGGCATTCACCGCCTCACGTGCGGCGTTGGGCGTCATACCGACGCGGAATTCCTGCGGTTTGATTTCCTTGGGGCAACCGATTTTCATGTGTTTTTCTCCCTGCTGGGCGCGCCTCTCTGTGCCGCCCTTGTACAAAAACTTTGCGCCCTAACCTGCACAATTGCTTTGAAACTTGGCTTTCAGTTTGAGAAAACCTTGGTAGAATATTTGCAAAACATGCCAATTCGCGAAAGATCCTGCCATGAACCCGATGCTGGACGCCACCGACCGCCGCATTCTGTCGGTGCTGCAAAAAGAGGGGCGGATCACCAATGCCGATCTATCCGAACGGGTGAACCTGTCACCCTCGGCCTGTCACCGCCGGGTGCAGCAACTGGAAGAGGCGGGGTTCATCGACAAATACGTGGCCCTGTTGAACACGCGGAAAATGGGCAAGCCGACGACGGTTTATGTGGAGATCACGCTGCGAAGCCAGGCCGAGGATCTGCTGGACGCGTTCGAACGCGAGGTGGCCCGCGTGCCGGACATTCTGGAATGTCACCTGATGGCGGGGACGGCCGATTACCTTATCAAGATCATGGCCGAGGATACCGAGGATTTCGCCCGCATCCACCGCCAGCACCTGTCGCGCCTGCCAGGCGTGCGGCAGATGCAGTCGTCCTTTGCCTTGCGGACGGTGGTGCAGACCACGGCACTGGCGGTGTGAGGCCAGTCAAAGAAAAACCCCCGGCCTGACGGACGGGGGTTAAACTGACCTTGGGACTTGCGCCCCCAGTGTCGCGGAAACGTCTTAGAGACCGCCTTCGCGCTGAAGCTTCTTCCGGGCGAGTTTGCGCGAACGCCGTACGGCTTCGGCTTGCTCGCGAGCTTTCTTGACGGAGGGTTTCTCGAAATGCTGCTTGAGCTTCATTTCGCGGAACACGCCTTCGCGCTGGAGCTTTTTCTTTAGAGCGCGAAGCGCTTGCTCAACGTTGTTATCGCGGACGCTGACCTGCATGTGGTTTTCACCACCTTTCTAAGTTTGAGTTGCACTATATGTGCAGGCTTGGCGCGCATAGCAAAAGGCGGCGGGCTTGTCTACACTGGGCAGGGAACGGAGGCGGCAATGGACAGTGAAAACAGCATGGAGCGGGCAAAAGCCAGCGTTTTGCAGGCCGCAACGATGCATGTGGCCTTTGACGGCTGGTCCGAGGCCAGCTTTCAGGCCGCCATCCGTGATTCGGGGGTGAACCCGGGCCTTGCGCGCGCGCTTTTCCCGCGCGGCGGGGTCGATCTGGCCGTCGCCTACCATCAGCAAGGCGATCGGGCGATGCGCGCAGCCCTTGCCGAGCGTGACCTTGCGGCCCTGCGCTTTCGCGACCGGGTGGCGCTGGCCATCCGCCTCAGGCTCGAGGCGGCAGATAAAGAACTGGTGCGGCGCGGCTCGGCGCTTTTTGCGCTGCCCCCTCACGCGATAGAAGGCGCAGGTCTGATCTGGGCGACAGCCGACGCGATCTGGACAGCGCTTGGCGATACCGCCCGCGATCTGAACTGGTATTCCAAACGCGCCAGCCTTTCGGCGGTCTACGGCGCAACAGTGCTGTTCTGGCTTGGCGACACGTCCAAGGACAATGCAGCAACCTGGGCGTTTCTCGACCGTCGGATCGAGAACGTGATGCAGTTCGAGAAACTGAAGGCCGGGGCACAGAAGGCACCGGGGTTTCAGGCCCTGATGAAGGGACCGCTCAAGATTCTGGAAAGGATTTCCGCGCCAAAAGGGGCTGCGGACCTGCCCGGCAAGATGAAAGGCTGACGTTTCATGACCGTTTCTGATTCGATGCTAGCGATGGCGATCTATCAGCCAGGCGGGCCGGATGTGCTGCAACCGGTCTCGGTGCCGGTGCCGGTGCCGGGCCATGGCCAGATCGTCATCCGTCTGGCCTATGCCGGGGTGAACCGCCCCGATGCGCTGCAACGCGCCGGCTCTTATGCACCGCCGCCATCGGCCTCACCGCTGCCCGGTCTGGAAGGGTCGGGCACTGTGGTCGAAGTGGGGCCCGGCGTTACCCGCTGGAAGATCGGCGACAAGGTCTGCGCGCTTTTGCCCGGCGGCGGCTATGCCGAATATGCCGCCTGCCATGAGGCGCATGCCCTGCCCATCCCCCCCGGCATAAGCCTGCGCGATGCCGCCGGTCTGCCGGAAACCTGCTTTACCGTCTGGTCCAACATCGTCATGCGCGGCGGGCTCAGGGCGGGAGAACGGTTCTTGGTGCATGGCGGCGCTTCGGGCATCGGCACAACCGCAATCCAGATTGCGCGCGCGCTTGGCGCAAGGGTCTTTGCCACGGCCGGAACCGAAAAGAAGTGCAAGGCCTGCGAAGATCTCGGCGCGGAACGCTGCTTCAACTACCGCGATGAGGATTTTCTGGCCGAAGCGAAAAAGATCGGCGGCTTCGATCTGATCCTTGATATGGTCGGCGGAAGCTACCTGCCAAAGAATATCAAGGCCCTGGCCGATGATGGCCGTCTGGTGCAGATCGCCTTCCTGCAAGGCGCAAAGGTCGAGCTGAACTTTGCCGAGGTGATGATGCGGCGGTTGACCATCACCGGATCCACGCTGCGCCCACAGTCCGACCAAGCCAAGGCCCGCATCGCCACGCAGGTGGAGGCGCATATCTGGCCCCTGATCGCGCGCGGCGCCTTCAAGGTCGTGGTCGACAGCGAATATCCCCTGAATGAGGCACCGGCAGCCCATTGGCGGCTGGAAAGCTCAGGCCATGTCGGAAAGATCCTGTTGAAGGTCGAAGGGGTCTGATTGCGCCGCCGCTTTGGCCAGCCAAAGCAGCGGCAAGCCGTTCAGGTCGTCTGCGCGGGCAAGAGGCCCGCTTGCCTCCGGTCGCCTCCGGCGGGGATATTTTGGCCACGTTGAAGGCCTTCAATGTGGCGCAAATATCCTCGGGGGTGAGCGCGGCACGCGCGAGGGGGCAGACAGCCCCCTGACGCCTGAGCCGTCGCGCATCTGCGCGTAAGGCGAGGACCCGGCTTGCGCGGGCTTCTTTTGCCCGCGCGCCGCTTGGCCGTCAGTCGCCCAGCTTGGCGTGGACCTCGTCAAGATCGATCTCGCCGATCGGCATCTTGTTGGCGGGATTGTCGAAATCGTATTTGAAGAACTGGAAATCGCGCTTGTAGATTTCCCAGACAAGGTGGCGCGATAGGTCATCAAAGTAATCTTCCACCGGATGGGCGCGCTTCGGGCCGTGGCCTTCGCTTTCATTGAACTTCGGGATTTTCTTCAGATCGACCTTGTGCTTGGTCTTGATGTTCTTCAGCACCGTGGCCATGCCCGCATCAAACGCTTCGGTAAAGAAGATCTGGTCATAGCGACCGCCGTTGACGATGAAGGTGGAGACATGGCCTGTCATGGCCGACCAGTGAATGTCCGGCTCCATCGGTTTCTTCCAGCGGATGGTGTCGCGCGCGAACAAGAGAAAGCGGCGGAAGCTGGCGATCTGGTCGAACTCTTGTTTGCCGTCATCGCCGCCCACCTCGATGCCGTATTTCTGGATGAGAAGCAGCACCAGATTGCCGCGATAGCGTTTGCCGTTCCTTTGGATGCCGCAGATCTTGTCAAAGAACGACGACAGGATGCGGGTATATGGGTTGCGCACGCAGGTGAAGGCATAGATCTTTTGCCCCTTCACCGCCTTTTCGATCTTGGGCTGGCTCGCCTCGATCGCCCATTTGTGCATGCCGCCCGTGGCGTCATGGATATCGCCGTCAAAAAACGTTCCGTGGTCGGAATAGAACATGATCTGCCCGATGGTCGAACATGCGCATTTCGGCACGACCCGATACACCACACTTTCGCTTTCTGTCATCCAAGTGCCGGGGAAACCCACGGTCTGCCTCCTATGGCCCGCCCTTTCCGGGCGCGGCCGTTGCAACAGAGTGGAAAAAAGCGAGGAAACTGTGATTTTTTAATGTCTGATGGCGCACTTTAGGGAAAAAATCCTATCTTATTACGCGAATTGTCTCTCAAATGGCTAGAATCGCTTACATCCTGCCCTGTCACAAAGACCCCGAAGGGATCATCGCCCAGGCGCGTCGGCTTACGGCGGCGGGCGATTTCGTGGCGATTCATTTCGACGGGCGCGCCAAGCAGGCCGATTTCGACAAGATCCGCGAAAGCCTTGCCACCAATCCGGCCGTAACCTTTGCAGCCCGGCGCGCGAAATGCGGCTGGGGCGAGTGGAGCCTGGTGGAAGCAACCCTTCTTGCGGTTGAGGCCGCGGTGGCAAGCTTTCCGCGCGCCACGCATTTCTAAATGCTGTCGGGCGACTGCATGCCGATCAAGACAGCCGAATTTGCCCATGCCTTCCTGGATCGTGACGAGGTCGACTACATCGAAAGCTTCGATTTCTTCAATTCCGACTGGATCAAGACCGGGATCAAGGAAGAGCGGCTGATCTATCGCCACTGGTTCAACGAACGCAATCGCAAGTCCTTGTTCTATGCCTCGATGAACCTGCAGCGCCGTCTGGGCCTGCAACGCAAGGTGCCCTCCGACATCCAGATGCAGATCGGCAGCCAATGGTGGTGCCTGCGGCGGCGCACGATTGAATGGATCCTTGAGTTTGTGCATCGCCGCAAGGATGTGATGCGCTTCTTCCGCACCACCTGGATCCCGGATGAAACGTTCTTCCAGACCCTTGTGCGCCATCTGGTGCCCGAGCATGAGATCCGCACCCGCACCCTGACCTTTCTGATGTTCACCGACTACGGCATGCCGGTAACCTTCTACAATGACCATTATGACCTGCTTCTCAGCCAGGATTACCTCTTTGCCCGCAAGATCAGCCCCGATGCCAAGGATCTGAAGGAACGGCTGGGCAAGCTTTACGTTGCCCGCAACGTCCGCTTTTCCATCTCGAACGAAGGGCGCAGCCTGTTCACCTTTCTGGCCGGACGCGGCCGGATTGGCCGCCGTTTTGCCCCTCGCTTTTGGGAGAATGAAGGCCCCTTGGGGCGCGAGCGCACCTTGATGATAGTCACCTGCAAGAAATGGCACGTGGCCAAGCGCATGGTGGAGCGCGTGCGCCGGGTGACGAACCTTCCCGCGCTGGATTATCTCTTCAACGAAGGCTCTACGCCCCTACCCGATCTGGGCGGCATCCAGTCATACCTTGAAAAGCGCACGCGCCACCGCCGGGCGCTGGTGCGGATGCTGTTCGACTATTGGCAAAGCAACAAGCTGGTTTTCTGCATTGACCCCGCGAATATCGATCTCATGCAGGATTTCTACAATGACAAGGCCAATGTGCGGCTTTTGGAAATCGAATGCGATTTCACCGATGACTATCTGATCGGTCATGCCACGCGGGTGGGGCTGGCGGGGGAACAGACACCGCAGGAAACCATCGACCGGCTTTTGCCCATCATCCGCCATGACGTGAAGTTTGAAAGTGACCGGCTGCGCGATGCGGGCTTTGCGAATTTCTACCGCATCCGCGAAAGCGGGACGGTGGATGAAAACACCGTGGCATTGGCCGGATTCCTTGATATTCCGATGGACAAGGCGCGCGAGATTGCCGCCACGGAATATCTATATGTGGACTGACCGATGACCCATAGCTACGACCCGCAGAACATCTTCGCCCGCATCCTGCGCGGCGAGATCCCGAACAAGACGGTTCTGGAAACCCCCCATACGCTGGCCTTTCATGACATAAATCCGGCCGCCCCGGTGCATGTGCTGGTGGTCCCGAAGGGCCCCTATGTGACCTTTGACCATTTCGCAGCCAAAGCCAGCGCCGAAGAGATCGTCGATTTCCACCGCACCTCGGCAAAGGTCTGCGAAATGATGGGGGTGGTTCCGGGCGAGGGCTATCGCGCCATCACCAATGCCGGCAAGCACGGCATGCAGGAAGTGCCACATTACCATCTGCATATCCTTGGCGGCAAGGTTCTGGGCCCGCTGATCCAGCGGTGAAAGAAAAAGGCGCCTCGGGGAAAGCGGAGCCAAAATGGCGCAAAAGGGCTTGATTGGGGCCATACAACTGATCCCCAAAGCCCCCGCCGATCAACTGGCGGAGAGGTGTTGAAAAGGAACTGCCAGAAGCGTCTCGAGTGGATAACTTTTGAGTTCCCTTTTGATCAAGGGTTTGGGGGTTTCAGTCTTTGCTAAGGTTTTGCTACGCTGTGAACTAGACTACACCCCTTTCCAATTCACGATAGCGTCGCGGCACTCGATATCTGTTCTGCTAACAATGTTGAAATCAGCTTGTGCAGCTCAGACAGATCAAGTTGGCCCGCAGCAAGACTCGCGTCGGCAGCTCTAATAGCACCGACATAAGCCGGGTCGTTGAGCTTCAGTCTCGCTGGGAGGATTGGGCTTCCCTTAAGCCATCCACCGAGCTTTACACATAAAGCAAAGTATGACGCTGCACTGCGGTTCGACCGTTCCCATTGATAAATGGGTGTATGTAGTTCAGGCGCCAGAGGATGAAGGCTGAAAGAGCGATTGGATCGGCGGCTTCCCATTGCTTGTTCACTGTGTTGACAAAGTTTTCCATCAGGCCAGGCACCATGAATTCAGGGGGCGGCTCATACGTGCCGACAGTCACTCTACATGGTCGATACTGCCGGGCGCTTGTATGCAAGCAGGCAATCGCGTGGAAGTTGAGCGCTTTCAAGAGAGTGTCGGAGAGGAACTTCTGATCGCTTGCAAGTGCTGCATCCACCAAGGCTTGTAGGAAACTAAACTGGCGATCCCCATTGGAGATCGCCATTGACTGATACACTGGATTAGCTTCCGAACCGCTCAGGTCAAAAAGGATCAAGACACACCCTTAAGCAGCTTCACCACTGAATTTCTCAAGCTCATTAACCACTTGCGCTCGCGTCACCGTTGTCCCCTCGTCGGACAGGCAGCCGATGATGTAGTCAATCCGTTGTTGACGAAGCTCCTCAGGGCTTAGCTTACCCCGCGCCGCACGGGTCAATGCGTCTAGCAGAGATCGCTCAGTTACAAGATTGGTCATTGTTTGAACTCCCGATTGGTCGTTTTTCTCTTACTACGGTCCAGACTCATAACCAGTAAATGCCGATAGCGGCGAGGGCGCATGCCGAGAGGAACAGGATCGGGCATCGATCGTAGCGCGTCGCGACCCTGCGCCAGTCCTTGAGT
>Ga0194133_10001132_pt1 | contig 49553 bp, 47 predicted proteins | sample TA2KigOf40mmetaG_FD_155448 | JGI IMG/M metagenome (GOLD analysis project Ga0194133, IMG submission 155448) | Freshwater microbial communities from Lake Tanganyika, Tanzania - TA2015055 Kigoma Offshore 40m | ecosystem: Environmental > Aquatic > Freshwater > Lake | place: Tanzania: Lake...
ATTGCTTCCACATCGTTGATGTCGTCACGACCGATCATGTCCTTGTTGGTGTTTTCGGTGATGCTCATGTTTCCTCCGTTGGTGAAGAGATTGTGTATTGGATTAGTTGGTGAGTAGTGATTGCGGGATGTAGCTACGGACGAACTTGCGAACGCTCGCTTCATCCGTGAAGTTGAAGTGGCTTGACGGCGCAAGAAACACTGAAATGACGAGTCGCGAGATGACTTCGAGCATTTGCTCAGCTTCGTCGCGACTCACGAATCGCTCAGCAAGTGGCGCTAGGAATGAAGTGGCCGAACTCACGATGTGAGGAACGTCGCTGATCGTGAGGTGACCAAGCGTCTCCCCTGGTGCTGTGGCGATCATCGTGGCCAGTTCGGTGTCGTCCCGAAGTTCGACTGATGCGACTGTTATTGCAGTGACAATGAAGTCTTCAAATGTCTCAGCGCCCTCGACTCTCGAGTGCAATTTTTCGAAGAACTCTCGGCGACGAACATCTCGCATGGCATCAAAGAGAACATCGCGGCCACCCGGGAATAACCGATACAACGTTGCACGCGAGACGCCTGCTTCTGCGCAGATGTCGTCCATGGTGACTTTGTCCCAGCCCCAACGACGCACCGACATTCGTGCAGCAAGAACAATGGAGTCGACCGGCGACTCCCCCGCGACTTCACGCGCGAAAACGACCGCATCACCTGTCAGTCGGTCTTCTGTGAACAACGCCACATTGAGACGCTAAAACAATTTTCGTCTCACTGTCAACGGGTTAATCCCGACAGAAATGGTCGGGATTAGGTGAGACCTTGCTCATGTCGCGTCGGCTCTTCGTGGCCATCACCTCAACCGAATGGTGTCGGTCATTGCTCGGTGGGCAACTTGTGGTTTTCGAAACGTTCGCGCAAAGTCTTCTTAGAGAACTTGCCGACACTGGTCTTTGGCACTTCGTCGATGAACACCACGTCATCTGGCATCTGCCACTTGGCAAGGGTCGGAGCCACGTGCGCCAACACGTCTTCTTTCGTCATCGAAACACCGGCTTCGAGCACCACGCATGCCAAAGGCCGTTCAGACCACTTGCTGTGCGGCACTCCGATGACGGCAGCTTCACGAATGTTCGGATGAGACATCAGCTCATTCTCGATCTCGACTGAGCTGATCCACTCTCCACCAGACTTGATGAGATCTTTTGTGCGGTCGACAAGACGAATGCGCCCTTCAGCGTCCATCGTCGCCACATCTCCGGTGCGCAACCATCCGTCTGCGGTGAAGCTGTCGCCCGCGCGCTCATCGTTGTAATAGGTCGCAGCAATCCATGCACCAGCCACCTGTAGTTCGCCACTCGTCTCTCCGTCCCACGGAACTTCATTCACAGTGTCGGGTTCCACGACACGACACTCGACACCGAAAGAGATGCGTCCGACCGTGGTGCGTAATTCGGCCTTCTCCTCATCGGACAACTTCTCATCGGCACGCGACAACGTGCACACGGCTGCAACCGGTGATGTCTCGGTCATGCCCCATGCCTGCAAAATCGGAAGACCGGTCTGTGCGCGGTACGCCTCACTGAGTGCCTTTGGAACTGCTGACCCTCCGCAGGGAATTGCACGTAAAGAACTTGTGTCACGGCCCTTCAGCTCAGGCAGAACTCCCATCCAGATCGTCGGCACACCTGCAGCAACTGTGACCTTCTCTTCGACGATGAGATCTGCGACCGCTTTCCCACTCAAGTCAGGACCTGGCATCACAAGGTCCGCGCCAGAGGCGACTCCGGCATGTGCGAGCCCCCATGCATTCGCGTGGAACATCGGCACCACCGGCAAGATGACGTCGCGTTCGCAAACTCCGACGGAGTCAGCCATCATCGCGCCCATCGTGTGCAAGTAGGTGCTGCGATGCGAATAAACGACACCCTTCGGATTTCCGGTCGTGCCACTCGTGTAACACATGCTCGCCGCAAGGTCTTCGTCAGTTACTCGCCAGTCGACTTCCTTCGCCGATGACAACAACTTCTCATAGTCATGTACTTCGAATCCGTCGACACTCGCCGGCGCTTCTCCCTTGCCGTCGTCCATGATGACGAGGTGTCGAACCGTCTTGAAGGTCGGCAAGAGCGGTGCGATGAGACCGAAAATCGACTTGTCGACGAAGATCACTTCATCTTCAGCGTGGTTGACGATGTAGGTGATCTGCTCAGGGAATAACCGAATGTTCAGCGTGTGCAGCACGCGACCTGTACATGGCGCTGCGAAATACAACTCCAGATGTCGAGCTGTGTTCCACGCAAATGTTGCGACACGTCCATCAGATGAAATTCCGAGATCATTCAGCACTCCGCCGAGCTGCCTCGTGCGCTTCGCCCAATCACCGTACGTGATGCGCTCGCGACCTGTCCCCGTGGCTGTAACGATGGTCTTGTCACGGTGATATTTCTCGGCCCGGTCGAACAAGTAGTTGATCGTGAGCGGAGTCGACTGCATCAAGCCTTTCATGGCACCCCCAAGTGATGTTGCGCATCCCGCCCGCGGCGGGTGGAGTCAAGATAGTCGCCACACACTCGCGCTCGAACCGACACAGGCGGCTGCTGACCGATACCTTTGTCTGATGCGTCGTGCCGTGGTCGCCTTGACCTCTTTTCTCTTCATTATCGGCACGGTGGGCTCGAACATCGGCCCAGCTTTGGTTGATGAGCGCCCGCTTCTCACGTTGCTGCTCAGCTCACGCAACCGAAATTTGTTGGGCTCAGTGCCATTCATTGATGCACTTCCCTATGCCATCGTTGGCTTCGCCCGCCTGCTCTTGGCAGCGGTATGCCTGTATTTCGTCGGTCGCTGGTACGGACATCGCGCATTGTCATGGGTGGAATCGCAGGTGGGTGAAGTGCCTCGCATCTATCACCTCATTGAACGCTTCACAGACAAGGCCGGATGGGCCGCAGTCATCTTGATGCCCGGCTCAAACATCGTGTGCCTCTTCGTCGGACATCGCCAGCTGCCCCCTCGAAAATTCATCTCCCTTGCCTCCATCGGCATTGTCATCAAACTCGCGACATTGTGGTTTGGGGGGAAGCTGCTCGAAGACCAGATTCGCTCATTCCTCGACGCCATCGAGCGCTACCAATGGTGGATCGTGATCGGCTTGTTCGGTATCACGATGATTCAGTCGATTCGCCGGCAGCCTTTGGCACCACCAGACGAATCGTGACAGTCTGACCGCATGGCACAGACTTCATTCGGCGGCAATCCCGTCAACACCGTTGGCGACCTTCCTGCAAAGGGCTCGACACTTCCCTCTTTCAGTCTCACGAGCTCAACGCTTTCCGACGTCGGCAATGCTGACTTCAGCGGCAAGCGTGTCGTGTTCAACATCTTCCCGAGCGTTGACACCCCGGTGTGCGCAACAAGTATTCGCAAATTCAACGAACTGGCCTCCGGTCTCGACAACACCGTGGTGTTGTGTGTGTCTGCAGACCTACCATTCGCGCAAGGTCGCTTCTGTGGTTCAGAGGGACTCAGCAACGTGCAGAATGCTTCGTCGTTCCGCACCGATTTCGGCAAGACCTTTGGAGTCGGATTGTCTGAAGGTGCCTTCGCTGGTCTCTTGGCGCGCGCGGTCGTCGTAACTGATGAGAATGGCAAAGTGCTGCACGCCGAACTCGTGAGCGACATTGGTCAAGAGCCGAACTACGACGCGGCGGTCAACGCTCTCAAGTGAGCAGGGGTCACCTTGTTGGTGACTCTGAAACGGCGACCTAGAGCAGGTCGTCGATACCGATGGTGAGGCCCGGTCGCTCTGCGACGCGTCGACACGCGAGCAGCACGCCCGGCATGAAGCTGATGCGATCATTCGAGTCATGTCGAACAACGAGAGTTTGACCAGCGCTACCGAGAATCACTTCTTGCGATGCAGTCATGCCCACCATGCGCACCGCGTGTACGTGAATGCCTCCTGGGCCCGTGCCACCGCGAGCGCCTGAAACCACCTCGTGCTTCGTCGGGTCGTCTGCCCATGAATCACTTGCTGCGGCCATGCGTCGTGCTGTTGCCATCGCGGTGCCACTTGGCGCATCAGCTTTGGCGTTGTGGTGGAACTCGATGATCTCTGCCGTCTCAAAATGTGGTGCAGCAAGTTCAGCAAACTTCATCATCAATACCGCACCGATGGCGAAGTTCGCCGCAATCAGGCAGTTGCTGCGGGTGAACGCGGAAGAGAATGCGACCATGTCATCATCTGAAAAGCCGGTTGTGCCCACCACCGCGTGAATTCCGTGAAGTGCGAGCCACGGCAACGTCGTACGGGCAGCGTCTGCAACGGTGAAATCAACCACCACGTCGCACCGGGCGTCGGCAAGTGCCTTCAATTCTGTTGCCACCGTGAGCCCATGCGAAGTTGTTCCGCCACCAGCTGTGTCGACCACTGCTACAAGTTCCATGTCCTTGGCCGCAGCGACTGCATCACACACAGTTGCGCCCATGCGCCCGTTTGCACCGACAACTCCGACACGAATCATGTGATTGACCGTAGTCGCTACAAACAAAAGAGCCAGTCACGGTTTCCCGTGCTGGCTCTTTCGAATGTTGAAGGAGTCTCACGACCCCACGTATTAACGGTCGCGACGTGCTTGACGACCCGGACCCAAGTCGCCGAAGTCGCTGCGCAGCTCTGCATCGAACTCGTCTTCGAATGACACAGCGACTGCGTCTCCTGATGAGTCCGACGAACCGCGACGCTCGCCACGGTCATTGCGATCACCACGGTCAGAGCGCTCACCACGATCACGTCGGTCACCGCGATCGCCACGATCGCCACGTCCGCCGCGGTCATTGCGACCACCGCGATCACCACGTCCGCCACGATCACCGCGATCAGAGCGCTCACGACGCTCGCCGCGATCCTCTCCCGATCCGCCACTGCCCGGCAGGTCTTCACCGTCGGGGCCAACTGGGGTGAGGCTGATCTTGCCCTTGTCGTCGATGTCATCGACACGCACGGCGATTTCCTCACCGAGTGTCAACACGTCTTCAACTTGGTTGACGCGCTGGCCTCGACCGAGCTTGCTGATGTGTACCAGTCCGTCACGTCCGGGAAGGATGTTCACGAACGCACCGAACTTGGTGATGCTGACAACGCGACCGTTGTAGATAGCGCCGAGGTCAGCGGTCGGCGGATCAACGATGGCGAGGATGCGCGAACGTGCTTCCTCGACCTTCTCGCTGTCGGGTGAACCAATCGTGACGATTCCGACTGCACCATCATCAGTGACGCTGATGTCTGCACCGGTCTCTTGCTGAATGGTGTTGATGACCTTGCCCTTAGGCCCGATGACTTCACCCACCTTGTCCAGCGGAATGGTGATGCTGACGATCTTCGGTGCGTTCTTGTTGACCGATGAACGTGCACTTGGCATGGCAGCGTTCATGACTTCGAGAATCTTGAGACGCGCCTCACGAGCCTGGTCGAGTGCCGCTGCGAGAACATCGGCAGGAATGCCGTCGATCTTGGTGTCGAGCTGCAACGCAGTGACTGCGTCAGAGGTGCCTGCGACCTTGAAGTCCATGTCACCGAATGCGTCTTCTGCACCGAGGATGTCGGTGAGAGTGGTGTACTTGCCTTCGGCATACACAAGTCCCATCGCGATACCTGCAACTGCAGCTTTCACAGGAACACCTGCATCCATGAGCGACAAGCTCGATGAACACACCGATGCCATCGATGTTGAACCGTTGGACGACATGACTTCGCTAACCAGACGAATCGCGTAGGCGAATTCTTCCTGGCTCGGAACCACCGGCAACAACGCACGCTCCGCGAGAGCACCGTGTCCGATTTCGCGACGCTTCGGCGAACCCACACGACCAGTTTCACCATTGGCCCATGGAGCCATGTTGTAGTGGTGGATGTAGCGCTTCTCGGTGTCAGGTCCGAGAGTGTCGAGTGACTGGTTCATGCGCGGCATGGCCAAGGTGCACACGTTCATCACTTGGGTCTCACCACGTTGGAAAAGACCAGTGCCGTGAGCGCCAGGCAGGACATCGACTTCTGCAGACAGCGGACGAAGGTCGCGCGGACCACGGCCGTCGATGCGGACGCCTTGTTCGACGATGCGCTTACGCACCAACTTCTTGGTGAGGCTGCGCACTGCTTCCTTGACGGCTTTTTCTTGGCCATGGAACTTGCCGGGTGCAGCTGCGGTGCCACACAACTCAGCCACGGTTTCATCTGCTGCTGCATCGGTGGCGGCATTACGGTCGGCCTTCAGTGCGATTGACACTGCAGTCGACAACTTCGACGTTGCGGCCTGCTCGACAGCAGCGAACACTTCGTCGCTGTAGTCAAGAACTGCTGTGTATTCGAGAGGAGCAATAGGTCCCTTGGTGGCGATGACGCTGGCAACGAGTTGACGCTGAAGCGCGATGGACTCTTTGATCCAACGCTTCGACGCTTCGAGACCGTCAGCGATGACCGACTCGTTCACCTTCGGTGAGCCAGCTTCGTAGAACTCGAAGCTCTTCTCGGTGCCACCGGCTTCCACCATCATGATGGCGACATCGCCGTTGTCGAGCTCGCGACCAGCAACAACGATTTCGAACGTGCCGGTGTTGCCTTCTTCATACGTCGGGTGCGCAACCCATTCACCGTCTTGCGAGTACGCGAGACGAACGGCACCAATGGGGCCTTCGAATGGGATGCCACTCACCATGAGCGCCGCTGATGCAGCGTTGATGGAAATGACGTCATGCGGATTTTCCATGTCGACACCAAGAACGGTGAGGACAATCTGTGTCTCGTTGCGGTATCCGTCTGGGAAAGCCGGACGCAACGGGCGGTCGGTCAGACGACACGTGAGAATCGCCTGCTCAGATGGGCGACCTTCGCGACGGAAGAATGCGCCAGGAATTTTGCCAGCGGCGTATGCACGCTCTTCGACGTCGACGGTGAGTGGGAAAAAGTCGATGCCGTCGCGCACGCCACGAGCGGCGTTTGCTGTGGCGAGGATGATCGTTCCACCGATTGAGGCGACTACTGCGCCTTGTGATTGTTGGGCGAGTTTGCCCGTCTCGAATGAGAGGGTTTTGTCGGTGCCCGACACGGGACCCGACACGCGGATTGCGTCAGCCATTGAATGCTTCTTTCTGTTGTGCGGTGTCCCCGCCAGCAGGAGCCGGTTCCCAGTGAACAACCCCGTGCCACATGCACGGACCTCTCCACTGACAACCGACACTCTCTAAAGGTGCCGAAGGGGACGTATGTCTTATCGACGAAGGCCGAGCTTGGCGACCAACTCGCGGTAGCGGGCGACGTCGCGGTCACGCACGTAATCGAGCATGCGCCGGCGGCGGCCCACCAACATGAGAAGACCACGACGACTGTGGTGGTCCTTTGGGTGGTCTTTCAAGTGATCGGTGAGATGATTGATGCGTTCCGTCAACGATGCGATCTGGACATCGGCTGATCCGGTGTCTTTGTCGTGGTGGCGGTACTGAGCAATCGAGTCTTGCGTCGACATAAAGCCTCTGTTTCTGTGAGGGCGCCGCTCGCACCATGCGAGTGGCATCACGTCAGAGCCGGAGCCCCAAACGGACTCCGTCAGGCTATGGGCGAAGTCCCACAGCCGACAACCTGTCTGGGCGTTAGTGTTCGTGCGGTGTTCACCGGCATCGTCGAAGAATTGGGCACCGTTGCAGCCCGCGAGGGCTCTCGAGTGCGCATTGCCGCCACCACAGTGCTTGACGGCAGTGACCTCGGAGCATCCATAGCAGTGAACGGCTGTTGCCTGACTGTCGTGTCACGTGGCGATGACTGGTGGGAAGCCGACGTCAGCGATGAGACGTTCTCGCGCACGACACTCGGCGAATTGGCATCTGGTGACAAGGTCAACCTTGAGCGTCCGATGGCGCTCGGTGAACGACTGGGCGGCCACATCGTGCTCGGACATGTCGATGCAGTCGGCGTCGTTGTCTCCCCTGCTCCACAACTGGTCGTTCGTATTCCTGAACGCCTCATGCGTTACCTCGTCGAGAAGGGCTCAGTCACGGTCGATGGCATCAGCCTGACGGCGTTCAACCTCACGCGTGACAGTTTCGAAGTGGCGGTCATCCCGCACACCGCCGAAGTGACGACTCTCGGACATCGACCTGCGGGGTCGAAAGTGAACATCGAGATGGACATGCTTGCAAAGCATGTTGAGCGCCTTGTTGTGAAGGACTGACCGATTCACCATGGCTTCTCTTGACGACCTGCGCGCAGACATCGATGACATCGACAAACAGATCGTTGCCTTGCTGGCACGCCGCCTTCGTGTGTGCGCTGATGTTGCAGCGCTCAAGGAACAGACTGGGGCCACTGTCATTCAACCCGACCGTGTTCGACGCGTGCTCTCCAGTCGTCGCCAGTGGGCCATCGATGAGGGTGTCGATGCTGACTTTGCGGAACACATCTTTCGCACACTTCTTGCCGAGACACACCGCATCGAAGTTGCCGACGCGCATCCTGTGCCTGCTCCCAGCAAGTCTGCTGGCGAAATTAACCGCAGTGAGCTCGACACGGTCGCCTGTCGCATTGACCACGTCGTAGTTGCCGTTGCCGACATCGACGCCGCACGCCACTTCTTCGCCGACATGGGCTTTCGTATTCAGGCGACTGACGATTCCAATGTGGTGACCGCAGAAGCTGGTGGTGTCGCCGTCGTGCTCGTCGGGCCAGGAAATGATCCCACCATCGCGAAGTATCTCTCCGAACATGGCTCTGGCGTTCAGCACATCGCAATCGAAGTACTGAACGCAGGCTTTACTCGCGACGCACTCGACTCAGCGGGCGTTCCGCGCCTCACCGATGTCATCGTGGACAATGACGGCCACGAGCAGGTCTTCACTGTCATGGACCCGGCATCTGGGGTGCAGCTTGGCTTCATCAGTCGTGTCGGCCATCGCGTACCGATGACAGGTGACAATGCCCGGGCGTTGTTCCGGGCACTTGCCGACGGCTGAAGCCGCCCTGCTTCTTTCAACTTGAGCACCAGAGGACTACAGTTGGTATTGCTCGGTCACAAGGGCAACGCACGGTTCTAACTCTCGTGTGAAGTCTGACCGGCACTGGCACACAATTCATCCGCTCATTACAAACACCTTGGAGGTGTTGCGTGTTGTCGCGCCAGTTCTCTGCAGACGAGTTTCTGCACTCTTATCCCGTGGACTCGACTCTTCTCGATGTCGTGTCGACGGCCGCCTTGCCTGATCTCATGGCACAAGCGCGTGATATGCGCGACCGTCACCACGGCACACGCATCACCTACTCGCCGAAGGTGTTCATTCCACTCACCATGTTGTGCCGCGACAAGTGTGGTTATTGCACCTTCGCCCAACCACCTGCACGCCTTGAAAAGCCGTACCTGTTGCCCGAAGACGTTCTCGCAATTGCGCGTTCCGGCGCTCGACTCGGTTGCCATGAAGCACTCTTCACGTTGGGAGAGCGTCCCGAGCTTCGGTACGAAGTAGCCGCGAATTGGCTCAAGACAAATGGTTACGACTCGACCGTGCACTACCTGCACGACATGGCACAGCTGGTGCTTTCTGAAACCGGCCTGCTTCCGCATGCGAATGCCGGTGCGTTGTACCACGATGAGTTGGCGATGCTTCGCGCTGTGTCGCCATCACAAGGGATGATGCTCGAAACTTTGCGCGCCGATCTCGATTGCCACAAGGGGGCACCCGACAAGCATCCTCAACGGCGCCTCGACACACTTTGCACCGCCGGAGAGTTGTCCATTCCCTTTACGACGGGAATTCTCGTTGGCATCGGAGAAACACGCGAAGATCGAGTGAAGGCACTGTCTCTCATTGCTGCGGTGCATCACCGCTACGGACACGTGCAGGAAGTCATCGTGCAGAACTTCCTGCCGAAACCACGCACGGGAATGCAGCACGCGAAGCCATGTCCAGAGGACGAGTTCTTGTGGACCATCGCTGCCGCTCGACTGTTGCTACCTGCCGACATTCACTTGCAGGCTCCGCCAAACCTGTCAGATGACTTCGGTGTCTTGCTCGATGCCGGTATCGATGACTGGGGTGGAGTGTCACCCGTGACTGCGGACCATGTGAACCCCGAACGTCCGTGGCCTGCACTCGAAGTGTTGCGCAGAGAAACTGAGGCTCGTCGATTCACGCTTGCGCCCCGTCTCACCATTTATCCCGAGTACGCCACCAAGCCAGAGGCATGGCTCGATGCCAGTCTTCGATTCCCAGTACTCGACCGAAGCGATGCCGAAGGATTGGGTCGAGATGATCCGGGCGCATTGTGGCCAGAGAAGGTCACTGCTGCTGATGTGGTGCACGATGGCGCAGAAGTGGTGTTGGTCGGCCACAAGTCGACACAGTGGTACAGCGGCTCAAATGTGAAACCACCGACGCTCGTTCCGTCAGAACGACGCGTCATTCGTGGAGCAATCGCTGACGTGCTCGATGCACATCAGCAAGGTGAAACGGTTGATGAAGACGGCCTGGTGACGTTGTTCAGTGCGCGCGGACCCGAGGTGACAGCCATTGCGGACTATGCCGACGACCTTCGGCGCCGCGCCGTTGGCGACGTTGTCACTTGGGTACACAATCGCAACATCAACTACACGAACGTGTGCACATACAAGTGCAAGTTCTGCGGCTTTTCCAAGGGCCCGCTCAGTCTCAATCTGCGAGGCACTCCGTACCTGTTGACCCTCGACGACATCGCACAACGCGCCGCTGAAGCATGGGAGATGGGTGCAACTGAAGTCACGCTCCAAGGCGGCATTCACCCGGACTTCGACGGTGACTACTACATCGATGTCCTACGAGCAGTGAAGTCAGCTGTTCCCGACATGCATGTGCACGGCTTCACCGCGCTGGAAGTGACCGAGGGTGCGCGGCGAAACGGCGAGTCATTGCGTGATTATCTCGTTCGACTGAAAGATGCGGGTCTCGCGAGTTTGCCTGGTACCGCTGCGGAAATTCTCGATGATGATGTTCGCGCAATTCTGTGCCCCGGCAAGGTCAACACAGATGAGTGGCTCGAATGTCACCGCCAGGCACACTCTGTCGGACTTGGTTCAAACATCACCATCATGTACGGAAGTGTCGAGTCACCACGTTCATGGGCGCGTCACATTGTTCGCACAAGAGACCTGCAAATAGAGACTGGTGGCTTCACCGAGTTCATTCCACTCCCCTTCGTGCATATGGCGTCTCCCATTTACTTACAGAAGAAGGCACGCCGTGGCCCAACGTTCCGCGAAACAGTACTGATGCACGCCATTGGTCGCATTGCTTACGACGGACTCATCGACAATGTTCAGGTGAGCTGGGTAAAGATCGGCACGCACGGAGCAGCCCAGTTGTTACAGGGTGGCTGCAACGACCTCGGTGGAACATTGATGGACGAGAACATCTCGCGTGCGGCCGGAGCAAACCACGGACAAGCGATGACAGAAGGGCGCTTTAGCGAAATCATCGCGCCACTCAATCGCCAATTGAGCCAACGCACCACGTCCTACGGGCGCGTGAGTGCTTCAGTTGGTGAGTGAATGCGCCTAACGGCGACCGTGAATTGCTGACCTCGCATGTTCGATGTCCACTGACAACTGGCGACGCAAATCATCCACGGAATCGAATCGACGCTCGCTGCGCAAGAACGCAACGAACTTCACACTTGCCGCTTCCCCATAGAGATCACCGGAGAAATCCAAGAGATACGCCTCGAGAAGGGCATGGTCCGCGTTTCGATAAAACGTTGGCCTGCGACCCAAGTTGATGGCACACATGTGCTCGTCGCCGTTCGGTCGACGGTACAGACCGGCGTAGACGCCATCAGAGGGAAAACACATCTCTCGTGGCACTTCGACATTTGCAGTGGGAAACCCAATGGTTCGACCACGCTTGTCGCCGTCGACCACTTGGCCTCTCACCTCATAAAAGCCACCCAGCATGCGAGTGGCGGTGTCGATTTCGCCACCAGCTAGCGCTCGCCGAATCGCTGTTGAACTGACGGGTTCATCGATGCCGTCGGTGCGCGGTACGAGTGGAAGGGGTTCAACGGTGAAGTCATGTCGCTCACCCATCTCGCGAAGCAGTGTGATGTTGCCTTGGCGCATGTGGCCGAACCGGAAGTCTTCGCCGACGATCACCACTTTGGCCCGAAGCGAATTCACGAGAACTCGCTCGACGAAATGCACTGGCGTCTCGTGTGACTGTTCCTCGTCGAAGGGCACCACCATGACAGCGTCGATTCCTGTTCCGGACAACAGCTCGATCTTCTGATCAATGTTGGTGAGCAATGGTGGTGCAGATTGTGGTCGCAACACACTTGCGGGGTGCCTATCGAAGGTAACAACGACAGTCTTTGCTGTGAGTTGTCTTGCGCGCTCGCGGACCTGAGCGATCACTGCGCGATGTCCGCGGTGCACTCCGTCGTACACCCCAATGGTGACCACTGAACGCTCATTCGACCACCCTGAATGAAATGGTGTGTCAGTGACGGTTGTGATGACCTGCACGACGCTGGAACCTACCGCCCGCCGAACACCACAACGGGCTTTGCCAAGTCGCCCTTCCACTTCTCATAGACGGCAACCAGCTGTTGTGCCTCGTCGAGAATTGCCCACGGGCCGTCACCCTGCCACGACGGCAATGGTCGGCCAAACAACACGTTGTCGATGCCAGCCGCATCGAGAGTCACACGCTGCATATCGCGCACAGCAGTGATCGGATCATGCAACACAGGATCGTCCAGAGTTGACGAATCCGCAAGAGCAAAAGGCCCCACCGTCGTGCGTCGCAAGTTTCGAATATGAGCTCCACATCCTGCAAGGTCGCCGAGATCGGCACCGAGGGAACGCACGTAGGTGCCGGAGCCACACGTCACTGAAGCACGAATGACTCGCACATCATCTGTTGGTTCAATGTCAAACACATGAACTGTTACCGGTCGCGCTGCTCGCTCGATTTCGATGCCTTCACGAGCCAATTGGTGCAATCTCTTGCCGTCAACCTTCAGAGCAGACACCATCGGTGGAACTTGCTCGATCGCACCAAGGAGGTTTGCGGTTACGAGAGATCGCAAGTCATCGATTGAAGGCACGGGTACGTCGCTCGTGACGAGAACTTCACCATCTGCATCGAGTGTTGACGTTGTCACGCCAAAAACAATGTCGCAGGTGTAGCTCTTGTCCATCGTCTCCAGAAAGCGCATCAAGCGCGTTCCGTTGCCCACCCCAACAAGTAGTACTCCGGTTGCGCTCGGGTCGAGAGTTCCAGCGTGACCGATACGACGCTCACCGAAGTGCTTGCGAAGTCGCGCCACGACGTCGTGGCTGGTGAAGCCGGCGGGTTTGTCGAGAATGACGAGACCGTGCACCGTTGGTGGAGTGCGACGCCCCACGGTCAGCTCTCGTCGTCCTCGAATGGTCTCGGGTTCTTCAGAATTCGATCAATGCGCTCTGCGGCGCGAATGACCTCATCGGGCTTAAAGGTGAGCACCGGCGTCTTGCGTGCATGCATCTGTCGGTTGATGGAGGACTGAATGCGCGAGCGGTGCTCACCGAGTGCGACGAGTATTCCCTCATCACCTTCCTCGCCGACCATGGAGTCGTAGAACACGATGGCTCGGTTCATTTCTGCATCGACATCAATGGCGGTGATGGTGACCAACTCGAGTCGCTCGTCATCGATACGAGTGAGTTCGTCGGCGATGATCTCGCGCAACACTTCGCTCAGCCGTGCCGTACGGGGATAACTGTGCGATGAGCCACCCTTGGGTTGGCGCGAACGGGACCGAGAGTTCTGACGCGACACACCTCTACCGTACCGACGTCGCCGTACGATATGGGTCTCATGTCAGCCCACGAACCCCCGACGTCACCGAGTATCCCGAAGTTCCGGTACTCGGCCGCTCTCGCCTCCGGCATCGAAGCGCAGTGGCAGGACTATTGGCAGCAACATCGCACATTCGAGGCACCCAACCCCGCTGGGCCACTTGCCGAGCCGCAGAAGGTTGCCGGTCGTCCGAAGTTGTTCGTGGTCGACATGTTTCCTTACCCGTCAGGTGCCGGCCTTCATGTGGGCCACCCGCTCGGGTACATCGGTACCGACGTGTACTCGCGCTACAAGCGCATGAAGGGTTTCAACGTTCTCCACGCCTTGGGTTACGACAGCTTCGGTCTTCCCGCCGAACAGCACGCAATTGCCACCGGAGTGCACCCTCGCACCAATACCGACGCAAACATCTCCAACATGCGGCGTCAGTTGCGTCGACTTGGTCTTGGTCACGACGATCGTCGCAGTGTGTGCACCACAGACGAAGACTTCTACAAGTGGACGCAGTGGATCTTTCTGCAGATTCATGGTTCATGGTTCGACACCGATGCACGACGTGCACGACCCATCAATGACCTTGTCGATGAATTCTCGAGCGGTCGTCGATCAACACCCGACGGTCGCTCGTGGTCAGACTTGAGCAACGATGAACGTGCAGACATCATCGACAGTCATCGCCTCGTGTATCTGTCCGATGCGCCGGTCAACTGGTGCCCCGGTCTCGGCACCATCCTCGCGAACGAAGAAGTCACCGCCGAGGGACGAAGCGACATCGGCAACTATCCGGTTTTTAAACGCAACATGCGCCAATGGACAATGCGCATCACCGCCTATGCCGACCGGCTCATAGACGACCTTGATCGCCTTGACTGGCCAGAGCCCATCAAGCTGATGCAACGCAACTGGATCGGCCGTAGCGAAGGCGCACGTGTTCGCTTCGCCACGCAAGTCGGTGACATCGAAGTGTTCACCACAAGGCCCGACACATTGTTCGGTGCAACGTTCATGGTGTTGTCCCCCGAACATCCGCTCGTCGAGTCGCTGACGACGACCGAGCAGCGCACTCTCGTCAATCAATACCGCGCAGAAGCAGCTGCAGCTGGCGACACCGCACGCATGGATGACAGTCGCGAAAAAACTGGGGTCTTCACCGGCGCTTATGCAACGAACCCAGTCAATGGCGCGGCGATTCCCGTGTGGATCGCCGACTACGTACTGATGGGCTACGGCACCGGCGCAATCATGGCGGTTCCCTCAGGCGATCAGCGCGATTTTGACTTTGCTCGACGCTTCGATCTTTCCATTGTCGCCACGCAAATGCCGCCAGATTCCTGGTTTGAGCAGCACGGCATTGAACCGAGTGTGTCGTGCGCGATGTGGCCAGAGGCATTTGTTGGCGAAGGCACATACGTGAATTCAGCAAACAACGAAGTGACTCTCGACGGCCCGCGTTCCATGGCAGATGCAAAGAGCATCATCAACACATGGCTTGCTGAACACAACCTCGGCGAACCGACTGTCACGTACAAACTTCGTGACTGGTTGTTCTCCCGTCAACGCTATTGGGGCGAACCCTTTCCGATCGTGTACGACGACGATGGTCGCGCACATGCCGTGCCCTTAAGCGAGCTTCCAGTGTTGTTGCCCGAGCTCGACGATTTTCGACCTCAAGCTCTCGACCCCGATGATGCGGTCACCGAACCCATCCCCCCACTTGCCCGCGTCGAACATTGGCGCACCGTCACACTCGACTTGGGTGACGGACCACGCAGCTATCGCCGTGAAGTGAACGTCATGCCGCAATGGGCCGGCAGCTGTTGGTATGAAGTGCGATACCTCGACCCGACGAACACCACATCATTCGTCGACTCAGAGGTCGAGAAATATTGGATGGGACCAAGCGCACCTGGTCACACTGGCGGCGTCGATCTGTATGTCGGTGGTGTAGAGCATGCGGTACTACACCTCTTGTATTCACGCTTCTGGCACAAAGTGCTCTACGACCTCGGTCATGTGTCGAGCGAAGAACCCTTCCACCGGTTGTTCAATCAGGGCTACATCCAGGCCTATGCGTATCGCGATGCACGCGGCCAAGCAGTGCCAGCACACGAAGTCATCGAGGCAAATGGTTCGTACTCGTGGAACGGTGAAGCAGTCACACGCGAGTACGGAAAAATGGGAAAGAGCCTGAAGAACATCGTCACTCCCGATGAGATGTACGACGAATATGGCGCCGACACCTTCCGCTTGTATGAGATGTCCATGGGGCCCCTCGAAGTGTCTCGCCCCTGGAACACACGCGACGTCATCGGAATGCAGCGCTTCCTTCAACGTTTCTGGAGAAACGTCGTCGACGAAGACACCGGTGCGTGCAAGGCGCAAGATGTCACCTGCCCTGAAGAGCTCCGTCGTCATCTGCACAAGTGCATCGCCGGAGTCGACTCTGACATGGACGGCCTCAAGTTCAACACTGCTATCTCGAAGTTGATCGAGTTGAACAATGAGCTCACTCAGTGGATCAATGCAGGCAACGCCACACCGCGCGAGATCGTCGAGCCGATGGTGCAGATGATTGCGCCTCTGTGCCCGCACTTCGGTGAGGAACTGTGGCGACGTCTCGGCCACCAAGAGTCCATCACCTTCGTGCCATTCCCCGTCGCCGATCCGGCACTACTGGTCAGCGACACCATCGAACTGCCCGTGCAGATCAACGGAAAGGTTCGCTCTCGCCTCGTCGTCAGCGCATCTACCGGTGAACAAGAGGTAATCGACGCGGTGATGGCTGATGAAAAAGTACGTACCGCCACCAATGGGAAACAGATTGTGAAGACCATTGTCGTTCCAGGACGTATGGTGAACATCGTCATCAAGTGACGCCATCTACACCTGGAGATGTCATGAGCACCGAAATACCACTCGTTAGCAAGAAGCACAAAGTCATTGCACTCGTCGCTCACGACAACATGAAGGATGAGCTTCTCGAGTGGACCGAAGCACACAAGGATGAGTTGGGCAAACACACCCTCATCGGCACTGGCACCACCGGCAGATTGGTGAATGAACGCACCGGTCTTTCCGTGGAACGTCTTCGCAGTGGGCCACTCGGCGGTGACCAACAGATCGGTGCTCGAATCTCCGAAGGCGACATTGATGTGTTGCTATTTTTCTGGGACCCGCTCGAGCCACAGCCACATGACCCTGACATCAAGGCACTGTTGCGCATCGCTGTGGTGTGGAACATTCCTGTGGCGTGCAACCGCGCGACGGCTGACTTCATCATGACGTCACCACTCATCAATGATGAGTTCGTTCGCTACGTTCCCAGCCACGAGCGCTGATCAACAGCGCTGGAGGCCTTCTTCAAGCACAAAGTTGACTCAGAACATCGGGGCGTTCTGACCAGACTTCATTGTGACGCGTAGCAACTCCACGCGAGTTCCGTCTGGATCTGCCACGAATGCCACTTCTGCGGTCATGAAACTGGTGTCAAAGACTTTCTTTGTCGTCTCCACCAACGTCCCGCCGTGCTCAACCAGATGATCAATGACTTCATCAAAGTTCTCGTCTGAGCCGACCTCAACGCACAGATGGGTGAGGCCGTGGTGCAACCTGGTTGAACTGGGTGATCCGAAACTTTTTGGTTCGGCAAAGGCAAGCAATTCAAAAGTGCTGTCGCCTTTTGAGATGAAGTGTGATGTGAATTCGACATGACCGTCGACCTCCAACACCGGTGCCCACTCAGGTCCCGATTTCGGCACAAACGTGGTGCTGTAGCCAAGACCGTCACACCAAAAGCGCAAGGCGCGGCCTAGGTCAGAGACGCAAATTCCGGTATGACGAGGAGTCAGCTTCATGATCCAACCCTAACAATGAATGGTTGTGCAGTAATTTCAGATGTATGCCGACAGTGTTTGAGCACTTCTGGAATCGCGTCAACGCCGCGACACAGCGAGCAGATGAATACGGTCTCCCAGCAAACATTGCTGCAGAGGCAAAGCGGTACGCACTCCAGTTAGCGAAGCTCGCACTGGATTTGCACGTGGACAACCAAGACCCTGCGCGACCACTCATCACCGAGATGATTGGACCAACGATGAAGTGGGGCTGGGACAATCCGTACACCACCTATCACTACGCTCCGCTTGATGATCACATCGCGTATCAGTTTTTCGGTTCTCGTAATGACTCCATTTATCTCGGTGTGACCATTTACGGCGAAGGCAACGAGCGCGGCGGGGAGATGCCGAAGTTGGTGCTTGGCTCATTCAACGACAACGACATCACTTTCGACTCACACGGCCGATTCAACATCACACTTGATCCATCGGTCGCTACTCGAACAGGCGATGTGTTGCCCTTGCCAACTGGTGCCTCGTCGATAATCATTCGTCAGTATTTCTCTCATCCACTTTCTCAAACAGCGTCGATGGTTCGACTTGAACCTGTCACACCAAGTGGTCCACCGCCCCTGCTCACAGACGAGGCACTATCCGAACGAGTCGTCGCCGCGACACGTTTCTTTGACGCCATGTGGGGAATGTCAGACGTAGTTGTCGGTCGCATTACACAAGCACCTGCCAACGTGTTTCATCCACCACTTCCAGGCGGTCTCGACCCGCAAGGGCGACCCAGTGGCCACATGTACCCCACCGTCGACAATTTGTACGTGTTCGGCAACTACGAAGTACAGGATGACGAAATACTCGTCGTCGAGGTCACCCCTCCACCATGTCGCTACTGGTCGTTTTACTTGGGCTCGGTGTTACAACAGAGTCATCCGTACGGAAGCGGATACGGCTTGTACACGCGAGACAACGCTGCGACCGGCCCAGATGGCTCGGTGCGATTCCACATCAGCGCCAACAACCCCGGAGTTGACAACTGGCTGAGCACTGCCGGCCACGTCCGCGGCATGATGGCCATGAGGTTCTTGTTGGCAGAAGTGGACACACCACCGGTTCCGACGTGTCGCGTTGAGAAGTTACGCAACTTCAAAAGTGGAGCTGAGGGGAATTGAACCCCTGACCTCTTGCATGCCATGCAAGCGCTCTGCCAACTGAGCTACAGCCCCGAAACTGGAAAGCCAAACGATAGCGGTTTGGCCTAGGCCTGCCACGAAATCGGCTGCACGTCTTTATACAGCCGTTCGATTTCGTAGAAACGCCTCGTCTCATCGGCAAACACGTGCACCACGACGTCGCCGTAGTCGATAAGGACCCACTGCTGCTCACCGGCACCTTCCGAGCGAAGCGGTGACCGGCCGGTGAGATCTCGCACCGCGGTGAGCACAGCGTCTGCAAGCGCCTTCACTTGCCGTTTGTTCGATGCACTCGCGATGACAAAGTACTCGGTGATCGCCAACACGTCACCTACGGGTAGCACGACCACATCAGTCGCCAACTTCTCGTCCATGGCCTGTGCAGCAAGCACCGCGAGGTCACGTGATGAGATGTCTGAGTCGACGGGTTGTGCGGCTTCCATAAGGGCTTCTGTCTCTTCTTCTAATCGGGAATCGTCGATGAGGTGGTGGTGGTCGGTGTTGCCTGACCTGCCGGTGTGTTCAAGTAGGTGCGGAAATCTTCACCAAGGACGAGTCGCACGTCAATTCCCTCGACTCTTTCTTTTGGCTGCCGCAGGACGACCGGGCCGAAATACAGGTCGTAATTCTCGACTGCATCGCGAACTTCGACATCACGATACAAAAGTTCAGTGTTTGCGCCGGCAGGTTGACCGGTTTGACGTATCACCAACACGTTCACCTTGAGAAGAATCAATCGCTCAACTGCTTTCTTGATGATGGATGCATCGGCGAAAGGACTGTCCACCATGAAAGACACATTGGTCGACGACACCGACACCGAGCTCGGGGCGACACTCGCCATCACCATGACGACTTCGGCCCTATCCAGGTCGTACAAGTCGAGTTTCATCGGGTTGCGCTCACCCGCCGGAACTGGTGTTGCGGCGAACTGCCACAGCTGGATCGGTCCGTCGCGCAATGCTGAGAAGAATCCGGAGACTTCTATGGGGACAACAGTCGATGAGGTCGATGTGTCATCAACATCGGTAGTTGGCACCGATGTTGCTGGTGACGTCAACGACGTACCAGCGATTGCAGTCCACAATGACTTCATTCGGGCGAGCCGTTGGCTCTCTGGCACGCCGCGTTGACTGGCAAGTAGCGCAGTTGCCATCAGTTCAGGTGTCATCACTTGCTCGCCGGCAATAGCAATTTGCCTCACCGAACCGTCAATGCCCGTGTCGTACACATCCGAGTCAACAACGACAGTGCGGTCACCGACTGGCTCCAACATCGCCGTCAACTCATTGACGTTGACTTTCAGCGATGCAGCGAATGACACATTGAGCAGTCCCTCGACATCGATGACAAAGGCGTCAAAACCTGACTCTCGGTATGTTTCGGCAATGCGGTGAATGGTGCCCGTGCGACCGATGCGAGCGTTTGAACCCACGGGCACCGACACAATGGTGCCTCCGCGCCCACTTGGAGAGAGTGCGAAGACCGCGATCATCGCAATGTCGTCACGCGAGTCAACTCCGGCAAGTAGTGCAACAGGTGTCGACGGAATCTTGATGGTGCTGTCAGCAGTGACATTGCGCCCATCAGTCGAATTGAGCAGTGTCGCAGCACTTACCACCAGTCCCGCGGGAAGGGCGAGCAATGCGATGACACCGAGTGCGACTGCGGTCATCATGCGCCGACGACGACGCTCGGGGATTGCGCTCATATGCTGTGGCCAGCCGACACAGGTGTATGGTGATCATTGACGCCATACAAATGACGAGCATGAACAACACTCAACACTGACTGCGACAGCAAGTGCGTCGTGTCTTCCCCGGCATGCAAACGCCGGCGCAAGTCTGTACTCGAACACTCAATAACTGGGGTGTCGACACGTATCCAATTGATCGTCGACGGCAGGGTCAGATTTTCGGGATCGCGTGTAATCACTACAAATGTTGCGATCTTGGCCAACTCGTTCCACCGATGCCACGACTCGATACGAGTTGCTGTGTCACTTCCAACAACTACAAAAACTTCTGCGTCGGGGTTGTCGGTGAGAACGTCACGAACCGTGTCGAATGTGTACGACGGTCCGCCACGTGTGATTTCAACATCGGACACTTCCAAGCCAGGAATTCCCTCACATGCCGCGCGCACCATCTCGAGACGCGCAGAAGCCGGCGAGATGTCGCGGGTGGAGGATTTCTGGTACGGGTCATGTGCAACGACCATGAGAACTCGGTCGAGCCCGAGGGCATGGCGCACGTTGACTGCCGCCGCAATGTGACCCACGTGCGGGGGGTCGAACGTGCCCCCGAACAGTCCAATTCGCAGCGGCACGGAGACCAAGTGTAGGTCCGGCATTCCTCTCATGCCCCTGTGGCACAAGGGTTTCAGCGGCCGACACGACGTCAGCCACATCGGGACAGATGGATCTCAGAAAAATCAAAATTGGGGGGAGACAAACGCGAGAGGAAGTGTTAATCTCACGTTTCCTCAAAATTGACACCCCCACCCACCAGTTGTTCCGCAACCCCCGCGTGTCTGGCGCCACCCGTCAGATGGGAACAACACCACAGGACACACGGTTACACGATCCATCATGAATGACTCAATTGGTCTCTATCTCAACGAAATTGGCAAGGTTGCCTTGCTGACTGCCGAGGACGAGCGCGAGCTCTCCAAGGCCATCGAAGCTGGTCGCGAAGCGGCCAAGCGCCTCGAATCAGGCGAGCGTGGTGCCGCCCTGCGCCGCGATCTGCGCAATGCCGCTGCGGCAAAGGACCGGTTCATCCGCTCCAACCTTCGCCTCGTGGTGTCGATCGCTCGTCGGTACCCACTGCCCCAGGGCATGGACCTGCTCGACCTCATCCAAGAAGGCAACCTTGGTCTTGAGCACGCGGTTGACAAGTTCGACTGGCGCCGCGGATTCAAGTTCTCGACGTATGCCACCTTCTGGATTCGTCAGGCCATCGGTCGCGCGCTCGACCAAAAGGCAAGCCTCATCCGTATTCCTGGTGACCGCTCCGCCAGCCTGCGTGCCGCATTGCGTCAGGCAAGCGGCGATGGCGAAAACCTCGATGCCGGAAACGCTGAACTGCACCGTCTCACCACCCCAGTGTCGCTTGACAAGACCGTGGGCGACGACGGCGACGCAACTCTCGGTGACCTCATGGACAATGGCCAAGGCACACCTGAAGACGCAGTCATGGCATTGGTCGACAGTGAACTGCTTGGCGAATTGCTCGGCACGCTCGACGAGCGCGCCCGCTACGCCGTCGAGGCACGTTTTGGTCTCATCGATGGTGAGCGCAAGAGCTTCCGTGAAGTCGGTGAAGATCTCGGCGTCACAGCTGAGGCCGCACGTCGTCTCGTCAGCCGCGCCGTCGAAGGTCTTCGCGAGGACGCCGAGCGCATCTTGGCTGCCTGAGTCGCAACACCTGCGACTCTCGCGCAAAATCGCTTTGCAAATCGCCTAATCCCCCGCAAGGCTGTGGACTATGGCTCGTAGTTGGACTCCGTCTTCGTGGACGGCGTACCCCGCCGCTCAACAACCAGATTGGCCCGACCAGGCTGGTCTTGACCGTGCGCTGAAGCACATCACGTCGTACCCGCCACTTGTGTTTGCAGGTGAGGCGCGTTCGTTGCAGAGCTCACTTGCCAGGGTGGCCGCAGGCAACGCGTTCTTGTTGCAAGCCGGCGATTGTGCCGAAAGTTTCGAAGAGTTCTCAGCCAACAACATTCGTGAGAAGTTGCGCGTCATCCTGCAAATGGCAGTCGTGTTGACGTATTCGATGGGTGTTCCAGTGGTGAAAGTCGGCCGCATGGCAGGACAATTCGCCAAGCCACGTTCAAGCCCCACTGAAAAAGTCGGTGACTTGGAAATTCCGTCTTTCCGTGGGCACATCGTCAATGACCCCACCCCCACCGAAGCTGCGCGCATGCCCGACCCTGAGCGACTCGTGCAGGCGTATCACCAATCGGCAAGCACGCTGAACTTACTGCGCGCTTTCACCAAGGGTGGATTTGCGGATCTCAATCGTGTGCATGCGTGGACACAAGAGTTCGTGTCATCAAGCCCCGAAGGACAACGGTACGAATCGTTGGCTGCCGAAATCGAACGCGCGTTGCTATTCATGCGCGCGTGCGGTGTCGACACTGAGAACACATCTGCGCTGCACGAAGTCGATGTGTTCACAAGCCACGAAGCTCTCATCCTTGGGTACGAAGAAGCATTGACTCGTCAAGACTCTCTGACTGGCGGTTGGTACGACTGCTCAGCACACATGCTGTGGATCGGTGAGCGCACGCGTCAGATGGATGGCGCCCACATCGAGTTCTTGCGCGGCGTCGGCAACCCCGTTGGCTGCAAGATCGGCCCTGGCACCAACCCTGACTGGGTGCTCGAGTTGTGTCAGGTGCTGAACCCTGCTCGCGTACCGGGTCGTTTGACGCTGATTTCTCGCATGGGCGCCGACAAGGTCGAAGACGAACTGCGACCACTGCTGCGCGCGGTGCATGATGCCGGACACCCAGTGGTGTGGGCATGTGATCCGATGCACGGAAACACGTTCTCCACCCCGTCAGGCCGCAAAACGCGCCACCTCGACACCATCATCGGCGAGATTGCAGGATTTGTTCGTGCACACAAGGCCGAAGGCACATGGCCAGGCGGCATCCACATTGAACTCACGGGCGATGATGTCACTGAATGCCTCGGCGGTGCCGATGATCTCGGCAATGATGACCTCGGTGATCGCTACGAAACTGTCTGCGACCCACGGCTGAATGGAAGGCAATCACTTGACCTTGCATTCCGCGTCGCCGAGCTCATCCGCGCTAACGGCATCTGACGGGCTCTCCCCTATGGCCGATGCGCTCGCCGGACTGGTTGCCGGCTGGCCACCGAACAATGTCGCGGTCGCTGTCGTCGCATCGACCACGACTTTCACACACGGAGACATCGACCGTGATTATCGGGTGGCATCGGTCAGCAAGTTGCTCACGGCATATGCCGCGCTCGTTGCAGTCGAGGAAGGAACTACATCGCTCGACGAACCAGTTGGACAAGACGGATGCACTCTCGAACATCTGCTCGCCCATGCAGGCGGGTACCCCTTCGAAGGCACACAACCTGTGAATGCTGCGGGAAGAAAGCGCATCTATTCGAACACCGGCTACGACATGATTGCCGCGCACATCGAAACACGTTCATCGATTCCGTTTGCTCGCTATTTGCGAGAGTCAGTGTTCGAGCCACTCGGCATGGCGAGCACATTGCTCGCGGGGTCTGCTGCAATAGATGTGCATTCCACCGTGCGTGACCTCGCAGCATTTGTGACCGAGATGCGCCGACCAACACTTTTGTCGCACTCCACCTGGCTCAAGGCCACCACACCTCACTTCCCGGAACTTGAAGGAATCGTTCCAGGAGTCGGGCGTTTTTCACCTTGCTGGTGGGGTCTTGGCCCTGAGTTGAAGGGCCACAAGCATCCGCATTGGCTTGGCGAACGAAACAGCGCATCCACATTCGGACATTTCGGTGGTGCCGGAACTCTCGTGTGGGTCGACCCGGTCGCTGATGTGGGTTGTGTGATGTTGTCTGATTTGGGTTTCGATGACTGGGGACTCACCTATTGGCCCACATTCAACGATGCGATTGTCGCCAAGAAGTACGTGTCATGAAGCTTCGTAGCGGCGACCGCGTGATGGTGCGAACGGTGGACGACGACGGACTGCCGATGGTGCGCTACGGCAATGTCTGTGAGCAGTCGAATGACGACGGTCCGATAGTTGTTGTGTATGACGAGCTGCCCGGCACCGACATCGTCGACGCATCTGAAGTCCGTCTTGTTGACATGACCACCGTCGAACTCGTGTTGCACGGTTTTGATCTCTCTGCAGACCCGGACCTTCGCCAGGGTCTTGCAGCAATGTGGCGCGCCGAGGCCGACGTGGCCGGAGTTGTCGTGTTGAGCATGTACCCCCTAGGTGCGGGGCTGCGCGACAGCAGCGACACATGGGCGCTCGCAGAAGTTTCCGACGCCACCGACACATACGTCGTTCGAGTGCACACGAACCCCAACACGCCAGACATCGTCATCGTGCGTGCTGATCGCCCCAATCGCTGGGATTGGTGACATGACAGAGCCAAAGAAGAGCGGCATGGGCGTGCTGCTGGTGTGCGCATTCCTCGCAGCGGTGTCGAACTCAGGAATATTTGCTGCACTCTCCGATCTTCAGGACAAGTACGGCTTCAGCGACGCAGGTCTTGGTTACATCGCAGCCGCAGGTTTTCTCACCTCTGTCGTCGTGTCCATCACCGTCGCACCATTTGCCGACCGAGGTCACCCGAAAATGTTGGTTATCGCGGGGCTCACAGTGTCTGCTGCCGGCTCTGCGCTGTTCGCTCTCAGTGGTTCGCTGCCTGCGTTCATCGTGGCTCGAGGACTGATTGGCGCAGCCATGGGAACTGCGGGCCCAGCCATTCGTGCCTTGGCCGCAAACCTCGACCCGAACCGTGCCGCGGAGCGACTGGGGCGTTTGCGCGGCATTGAGATGGCTGGCTTCACCGGTGGACCATTGATCGGTGCACTTCTCATTGAAGCAACGAGCGTCAACGGCATGTTTGTGTTCTTTTGCAGTTTTGCGGTTTTTGCTCTTGTCGTCGTCGCCCCACGTGAGTTGCCCACACTGCCTTCTAGCGGTGAGTCGCAACGGCTGAGTCTCGAGTTGCTTCGCCTACGTCCAATTCGCGCCGCATCAATTGCGTCACTCACGTTGTTCCTGCCAGTCGGCATTTACGACGCACTATGGGATCGATACGTCACGGATCGTGGGGGCACCAACCTCATGGTCGGTCTGTCGTTTTTGCTCTATTCGATTCCGTTCATCTTGTTTGGCGCGCGCGGCGGACGTATCGCAGATCAACGCGGTGCGCGCACCATGGCGCTCATCGGAATTGCGTGTGCGACACCTGTTGTGTGCGTCTATGGATTACTCACGAATGCATGGCTCATCGTGGTCTTCGGAACGGTCGAAGGTCTTGTTGGTGCCATCGCACTTCCTGCAGCACAATCGATGATGGCGCGCGCAGCACCCGAAGGTCGTGCAGCAGCCGCCCAGGGTTTGATGGGTGCAGGAGATCTGACGACGGCAGCAATCGTTTCATTGATTGCACCGATGATCTACGGCTCAGCAGGACCTGAAGTCACTTTCGCCGTCGCAGCAGGAGCGATGGCGGTACTAGGAGTGCTGGTTGCCTATGAAAGTCGCGACGTTCGCAATTAGCTGAGGCGCTCGATGATCATGGCCATTCCTTGGCCACCACCGACACACATGCTCTCGAGTCCGTACTGCTTGTCTTCCCACTGCAGGCCGTTGATGAGTGTCGACATGATGCGAGCACCAGTCATTCCAAACGGATGTCCGAGCGCAATGGCACCACCGTGGATGTTCAACTTCTCCATCGGAATGCCGAGCTGACGCGCCGACGGCAAGACCTGTGCAGCAAATGCTTCGTTGATTTCCACCAAGTCGATTTGGTCAATGGTCATGCCTGCACGCTTCAACGCTTGACGGCATGCCTCCACCGGTCCGAGACCCATAATCTCTGGGTTCAAGCCCGACACTCCGCTTGACACGATGCGCGCAAGTGGAGTGAGCCCCAACTGCTTGGCCTTTGTGTCACTCATGACCATCACTGCTGCAGCACCGTCATTCAACGGACATGCGTTACCCGCAGTAATCTTGCCGTCAGAGCGGAACACTGGCTTCAACTGCGATGTTGCTTCGTAGTTGGTGCCGGCACGCGGACCGTCATCTTTCGACACCACAGTTCCGTCCGGAAGGGTCAACGGAGTGATTTCGCGGGCGAAAAAACCGTTGTCCATGAACTCACATGCGAGGTTGTGCGAGCGCACACCGAAGCGGTCCATGTCTTCACGCGACACATTTTCAATTTCTGCAACGTTCTCAGCGGTCTGACCCATCGCGATATACGCGTCGGCAAGTCCTTGCTGTGGCGACCACTTGGGTTGTCCACCTTGGGCACGCAGTGCGCTGTGCTCCATCGATGGCTTGAAAATCTCGTTTGGCGCTGTGTCGGCGCGACCATGCACGTAGCGACTCACAGTTTCCACACCCGCGGCGATGAAACAGTCGCCCTCGCCTGCCTTGATGGCATGCGCTGCCATGCGAATGGTCTGCAAACTTGAAGAGCAGTAACGGTTGACGGTGACGCCAGGAACATCATCGAGTCCGGCAAGAATCGCGGTCATGCGCGCGACGTTGAAGCCACTCTCTCCTGCCGGCTGACCGACTCCCATCATCAGGTCTTCGACATCTGAGGCCTTCACCTGCGGAACCTTGGCCATCAACGCCTTCACAATTTGAGCCGACATGTCGTCGGGGCGCAGGTCGATGAGCGAACCCTTCTGGGCGCGGCCGATGGGGCTACGGGCGGTGGCGACGATGACTGCTTCTGGCATGGATCTTCCCTTCGAGAGTCCCGCACAATCGCGGGACGGCTCGCAAAGAGTAGCCAAGCAACCCCCTCAACGGGGAGTTGGCACGGCAGTCATCAAAGGTCTGACAGCCACTCACCGCGCGCATCGGCCGCAGCCAATACTCGCTCTAGCTCCTCTAACTGCACAGAATCTCGCACTCCAAGTAATCGCGCATAGAAGCGCAAGCCCTTTGGAGTTCCGGTCACCCTGACGGGAATGCGCGACCCGAGATCTGTCCCGTACTCGGTGGGAATGTCGACATACTCAACCCCGGCTGCGTGCAAATCGGCCTCGTCGGCAGCGAGTTCGCCGCCGTTCAATTGATACAGATCGGCATCGACGAAGAAAGTGAACTCGGCCATGTCGGCGAACCTATCTGTCCGGTGAATTGGCGTGTCGAATCGGGCAATACAGTCACAGACATGGAACTCCCCGTGGTACTCCTCGAAGACATCGATCTTTCACTCAACGAATTCTGGACAAGGGATCGCGCATATCGCGAGGGCGCGTTCAAGACGCTCCGTGACGAGTCTCCGTTTCATTTCTTCCCCGAAGCAATCATCGAGGACTCTCCGTTTCCGCGTGGCCCCGGTTATCGCGCTCTCACGCGCCACGAAGACATCTGGCATGTCAGCCGTAACCCGCAGATTTTCTGTAGCGGCAAGGGCTCGAACATCGGTGACATGCCCACCGAACTGAATGAGTTCTTCGGATCAATGATCAACATGGACGATCCGAAGCACTTCCGCCTTCGCTCCATCGTGTCGAAGGGGTTCACCCCGAAAGAAATCACTCGCGTCGAAGAGCAAGTCAAAGTGCGCGCAGCAAAAGTCATCGATCGCTTGCTAGAGCAGTTCCCAGGTAAAACATGCGACTTTGTCGAAGAGGTAGCGGCACTGCTTCCCTTGCAAATCATCTGCGACATGATGGGCATTCCCGAGAGCGACGAGCGCCAGATCTTCAACTGGACCAACGTCATCCTTGGCGTGGGTGACCCTGAGTTCGTGGGCTCGTACGAAGACCTGCTGAAAGCGGGCATGGATATTTTCGCCTATGCACAAGCTCTTGGTGAAGACCGCGTGAAGAACCCCAAGGATGACGTGACTTCCGCGATGATGAATGCCGTCGTTGATGGCGAACGCCTCACAGCACAAGAGTTCGGATCGTTCTTCATTCTGCTCGTTGTCGCAGGTAACGAGACGACGCGCAATGCCATCAGCCACGGCATGAAACTTCTCACCGACAATCCTGATCAGCGCAAGCAGTGGTACGGAAACTTCGAGGAGCACACGCGCACAGCAGTCGAAGAGATTGTCCGCTACGCGACGCCTGTCATTCACTTCCGTCGCACCGCTACCGAGGACACGGAAATCAACGGCCAACCGATCAAGGAAGGCGAAAAAGTTGTCATGTGGTACTGCTCTGGCAACCGCGATGAGCGGGTGTACACGAACCCACAGGCCTTCGACATCGCGCGTCCGTTGTCACCGGCCCAAGTCGGCTTTGGTGCAGGTGGGCCCCACTTCTGCCTCGGCGCAAACCTCGCCCGTCGCGAAATCGGCGTGATGTTCGACGAGATTCGCCAACGCGTGCCATCGCTACACATCACGAGCGAACCCGCGTACCTGCAAAGTGCCTTCATCAATGGCATCAAGCGCATGCAGTGCGCGTGGGACTAAGCCACCTCTCGCACCCTAGGCCTTAGGGCCGAGAAAAGGCAGGGCTTGTCGCGTCAGTGGGAATCGCGTCGAGTGGCCTCGCAATTTCAGCGTGCGTCGGTCCGTGTTCAGAAGCCAGTGGACGCAATGCATCGAGGTCAAAGCCGTACACACGTGAGGCGGTGTCGGCGAGAATTGTCTGAAGTTCGTGCGGCTGCCAGTCAGAGAACACCAAGCGCAATGACTCGCGAGTGTACGGATACGTCGATTCATGGTGCGGATAGTCGCTACCCCACAGCACACGTTCGATTCCCACTTCACGAATGATGTCCGCATCGGACGGACTTGGATAGGCCGACCCGATGAAACAATTGCGAGTGAAATAGGTGCTCGGCTTTTCTTTCAGAATCTGATCAGGCTCGAATGCGATTTCACCAAGTCGACCCTTCACCATCTCGCTATGGAAGTAGTCCATAGAGCGAAGCATCTCCGGAACAAACTTGATGCCGACCTCAGTGAGAACGAACCGAAGTTTCGGAAAGCGCTCGAATACTCCTCCCCAAATCAGATGCCACACCGCCCTGTCGGCCCACCAGGGAGACTCCATCGCAAACACAATCATCGTGGCAGGGTGATTGCCATAGTTCGGGATACCGGTGCCACCACCATGATGCGCGATCGTGAGGTCGAGCTCTTCACACACTGCCCAAATGGGGTCGTAGTCACGCGCAAACAGCGGAGGCAGACCTGAGTCAGGGGCAACACCTGGCAACAACACTCCACCGTCGATGCCCCGCGCATGGAATTCGCGAACATCTGCGACCGCAGTGTCGATGTCATTCAGAAAAATCTGAATAAGTCCCTTGCGTCGCTTCGGCGCTTCCTGCAACCACTGCACTTGCCAGCGGTTGTGGGCCCGAATACCTGCAAGGCGTCGCTCGTAATTCTTCACCGTCGGCGTGGGAGCGACGACGGAGTTCGTGGGGAAAAACGGTGGCACCGTATTTGGAAACACAATCTCAGCCACGATGCCATCTCGTTGTTGCTCGTCGAAGCGCCTGGTGCTGTCCCAATTTCGAACCTTTGAGTCGCCCGTCAGATCACGCCATGGCGTCACATACTTCGCTTGCCACTGGTTGAACTCGTCTCTCCATTGCGGATCGAGATGGGAGGCGTATTGCTCCATCGACCCACCGGCATGACAGTCAGACGAGATGATGGTGTATCGCTGGTCTCCCACAGTGGTGCCTTTCTGATAGTCTTGACTGAGTCAACACTATCAGTCGATTCGAGGGGCATGGCACACGGGCACAATTCGTCTCACTCTGTGATCGCTGCCTCGTTACGTCGCCTACAGCGGCTACGTGCGAGCAAGCAGGTTCACAAGGCGCTCTCCCATGCCAGCGGCGTTGACCTGCCTCAACAAGCAACAGAGCTGCTACTGGCGCTTGATGATCGCATGTCTCTCGCTGATCTTGCCCGCGCAGCCCACATGGACACCGGCGCGACGAGTCGACAGGTGACTCTGCTTGAAGAAGTGAATCTTGTGCGCAAAGTGCAGCACCCCGACAATGCGAGCGCGATCTTGGTGTCGCGCACCAGTCGCGGTACGGCGCTAGCGAAACGTATGGTCGAGGTACGCGACCGCCACCTCACTTCTGTGCTCGATGAATGGTCGCGTGACGACAAAGACCAACTCGCCGACCTTCTTGATCGCCTCGTGCACGACCTCGAGCAAACGCCGTATCAATCAAAACCACGGAGGACATGACATGACGCGAATGACGCAAGGTACTCGCCGCATCGAATACGCCGGATCAGTTCATGACGAGCGTGAAATAGAAGCAGTTGTGAACGTGTTGCGGGGCGGGCCGACTGCTCTGCGCATCGGCAAGAACGTGCGCGACATGGAACGTCGAGTTGCTGCTCTCTTTGGAAAAAAGCGCGGCATTATGTGCAATTCGGGCTCATCAGCTCTGTACTTGGCTATCGACGTTCTCGGGCTCTCCCCCGGCGATGAAATCATCACGTCGTCTGTCACCTTCTCCACCGATATCGCGCCGATGATCCGAGCCAGATTGGTTCCCGTCTTTGTCGATGTCACTGTAGACACGTTCCAAATCGATGTGCACAAAATCGAAGAGATGATCAGCCCACGAACCAAGGCGATTCTGGTGCCCAACCTCATCGGCAATGCCCCCGATTGGGACCACATCCGTGACATTGCAGATCGACACGGTTTGAAGGTCATCGAAGACTCGTGCGATGCCCTCGGGCTCACCCTTCGCGGTACCCCCACAGGCACTCGGGCCGACATCAGCCTCACGTCGTTTGCGCTCTCCCACATCATCACCGCCGCCGGCACGGGCGGCATGGTGTGCTTCGACGATGACGCAATGGCGGACAAAGCCTTGCTGCTTCGTAGGTGGGGTCGGCGATCTGAGATCAAACTCTTCGGTTCTCAAAAAACTGCTGGCTCGCGCTTTTTCTCAGAAATTGAAGGCGACCTTGAGTACGACGACCTTTTCATCTTTGATGAAGTTGGCTGGAACTTCGAACCGTCAGAGTTGTCAGCTGCGTTTGGTCTGGTGCAGCTTGACAAGTTGAATGACAATCTTGCGCGTCGTCAACGCAACTTCGACATCACCTCATCGCACTTTGCAAAATGGCCACAGTTCTTCACGTTGCCGCGCCTCACCGAGGGCGTCGAAACGGGCTGGCACATGTTCCCCATCATCATCAACAAGGACAGCGGCATCAGACGCGCGGAGTACCAACAGTTCATGGAGTCTCACGGCATCGACACCCGCATGGTGTGGACCGGAAACGCCGCGCGCCAGCCTGCTTTCCGGAATGCAACCTTCCGCCAACCCGACAATGGCCTACCAAACGCCGACAATGTCATGGAATGGGGACTCATCTTGCCCAACAATCATTCACTGTCAGATGACGACTGCAATTACATCGGTGAGTGCACGCTTGCTTTTCTACAAGAACCGAAGCTGGTGAAGTGATGGCACTCAGACGATTCGAAGGCCGCAATGTGGTGGTCACCGGGGCGAGCCGTGGCATCGGAGCATCACTCGCTCGACGTCTTGCGGCAGAGGGCGCACATCTTTTTCTGGTGGCCCGTCATCTTGACCCGCACGAAAAAGTACCCGGCAGCCTGCGAGAGACCGTGGCAGTTTGCGAGGCACTCGGAGCCAACGCACATGCTCATGTCGCAGACCTCGCCGACCAGAACAGTCGACTCGGCATCATTCCGGCCGCACTCGAGCACTTCGATGGTCATATCGACGTGGTCATCAACAATGCTGCTGCCGCCATGTACGGCCCACTTCTCGACTACCCCGGAAAGCGTCTGCGACTCACCTATGAAGTCAACACGTTCGCCCCGCTTGAGATTTGCCAGCAGGTTCTTCCATCAATGATCGCTCGTGGTGAAGGTTGGATCGTCAATGTGTCGAGTGCCACTGCACAACACAACGAGGGGCCTCCCTTTCGCAAGACTCACACCAGCCATGGCATCTACGGTTCATCGAAAGCGGCACTGAACCGCATCACCAATGACTTGGCAGTCGAAATGTACGAACACGGCGTGCGCATCAATACCGTCGAGCCGCGTGCCGCGGTCATGAGTGAAGGTGCACAGATTCTCGTTGGTGATTTTGTGCGCAAAGATCAGATCGAGTCGATGGAAGAGATGGTGGAAGCAACAATTGCGCTGTGCTGCTGCGACAAAGACTCGACCGGCGCAGTACACGTGAGCCTTGATCTCATCGAAGAGTGGAAACTCACGGTGCACGATCTCGATGCGAAAGGCCCCTGGACACCACATACCTGACAGGACTGAGCCCTGACATGACAAAACCCCGGCACACAGGCCGGGGTTTTGCTGTCGTATGTGAGCTAGGTCAGCTGCAGCCGCTGGTGCTGCCGCATGACGGACATGCATGGCAAGAACCGGCGCGGTTCATCTGCACACCACACTGCATGCACATTGGTGCATCGCTGTGGCGGGCAATGCCACCTGCTGGTGAGTGATCCGTGCTTGGTGCCGTCGGGGCGAGACCGAGTTCAATCTGCTGGCTGAGCTCAGATGCCGACGGGATGGTCTTTGGGTCGGCGACCACTTCGGAGCCCATCGAGGTTTCGACGACGCTCTCTTCGACACCTGGCAGCGTTGGCTGCAGACGCTCATCGCGGCTGAAGATGCCCAACTCGGCGCGCTCGTCGTATGTCAAGTACTCGAGTGCGAGGCGACGGAAGAGGTAGTCCATGATCGACGAAGCGATGCGGATGTCCGGATCGTCGGTCATGCCAGCTGGCTCGAAGCGCATGTTGGTGAATGCTTCGACGAACGCGCGCAGCGGCACTCCGTATTGCAGACCGTACGAGATGGACTTGGCGAAAGCGTCCATGATGCCGCTCAGGGTCGAGCCCTGCTTCGACACGGTCAGGAACACTTCACCAGGGCGACCGTCTTCGTACTCGCCAATGTTGGCAAAGCCCTTGCAGTCCGCAACGCGGAACTCGAAGGTGCGACCACGACGTGAACGTGGCAACTTCTGACGCACCGGCTTGGTGACGACCTTCTCAACCACGCGCTCGATGACCTGTGTTGCTGCCGTGGCTGCTTCAACAGGAGCGTCGTCTTTCTTTTCATCCTTCTTCGCGGTGGAGAGTGGCTGACCGAGCTTGCAGTTGTCGCGGTAGATGGCGACAGCCTTGATGCCCAGTTCCCACGACAACATGTGCAATTTCTCGATGTCTTCGACAGATGCCTCTTCAGGCATATTGACGGTCTTCGAGATGGCACCCGACAGGAATGGCTGCGCTGCAGCCATCATGCGTACGTGACCTTCGTAGTGGATGGTGTTGTCACCCATTGAGCAGGCGAACACCGGCAGATGCTCGGGCTTCAAGTCAGGTGATCCGACGATGGACTTGTTCTTGTCGATGTAATCGATGATGCGATCGACAACTGGTCCTTCGTAGTTGAGACGCTGCAATGCACGCGGCACCGTCTGATTGACGATTTGCATGTTTCCGCCACCAACGAGCTTTTTGAACTTGACGAGACCGAGGTCTGGCTCGATACCAGTGGTGTCACAGTCCATCATGAGGCCGATGGTTCCGGTTGGTGCAAGCACCGTGGACTGCGAGTTACGAACGCCGTACTCTTCGCCGTCGCGCACTGCCACATCCCACGACTCGGTGGCCGCGTAGACAAGGTCGGGCTGAACGACGTCGACATCTTTGATCTTGGCGTTCTCGTCACGGTGCATACGCAACACGTTGAGCATGTAACGCTCATTCTCTGCGAAGCCAGCAAATGGCCCCATGCGACTTGCGATACGAGCACTCGTTGCGTAAGCATGACCGGTCATGAGCGAGGTGAGTGCACCTGCCCATGCACGACCACCGTCGGAGTCGTACGGCATACCGAGTGCCATGAGGAGCGCTCCGAGGTTCGCATAACCGAGGCCAAGCTGACGGAAGAGTCGGCTGTTCTCGCCGATCTTTTCTGTCGGGTAGTCGGCGCGACCAACGAGGATTTCCTGTGCAGTGAACACCACTTCGATGGTGCGCTTGTAGGCCTCGGTGTCGAATACGTCGTCATTGCTGAGGTACTTCAGCAAGTTGATGGATGCGAGATTGCACGCCGAGTTGTCGATGTGCATGTACTCGCTGCACGGGTTTGAGCCGTTGATACGACCCGTTGCGTGTGCGGTGTGCCACTTGTTGATGGTGGTGTCGAATTGCAGACCAGGGTCAGCACATTCCCACGATGCTTCTGCGATTTGACGCCAGAGGTCACGCGCACGAATGGTGCGAACGGTGCGACCGTCGGTGACAGCCTTCAAGTTCCAGTCGCGGTCTTCCTTCACAGCTTGCATGAAGTCATCGGTGACGCGCACTGAGTTATTGGCATTCTGGTACTGAATGCTGAATGCGTCGGCACCATCGAGGTCCATGTCGAAGCCGGCGTCGCGCAATGCGCGGGCCTTGCGCTCTTCCTTGACCTTGCACCAGATGAACTCTTCGACATCGGGGTGTTCGGCATTCAGGATGACCATCTTCGCCGCACGACGGGTCTTGCCACCTGACTTGATGGTTCCGGCAGATGCGTCGGCGCCGCGCATGAACGACACGGGACCCGAAGCGGTTCCGCCACCCTGCAACATTTCCGCACTGCTGCGAATGCGCGACAAGTTGATACCCGAGCCGGAGCCGCCTTTGAAGATGACGCCTTCTTCGCGGTACCAATTCAAGATGTCGTTCATGGTGTCTTCGACCGACAAGATGAAGCACGCGCTTGCTTGCTGCGGCACACCTGCAACGCCGATGTTGAACCACACTGGCGAGTTGAACGCCGCACGTTGTGTGACGAGGATGTACTTCAATTCGTTGCGGAAAGTTTCTGCTTCTTCTGTGTCGACGAAGTAACCACCCTCGACGCCCCATGTGGTGATGGTGTCGGCAACGCGGTCGATGACTTGGCGCAGCGAGTGTTCCCGCTCGGGTGTGCCGGGCGTGCCACGGAAGTACTTCTGCGCCACGATGTTGGTGGCGTTCAGTGACCAATCGACGGGGAACTCGACGCCCAACTGCTCGAAGGCAACTGAGCCGTCTTTCCAGTTGGAGATACGTGCGTCACGATGCTCCCACTGCACCTCGTCGTACGGATGTACTCCGGGCGTGGTGAAGTGGCGTCGGATGCCAATGGCGAGACGATCCGGTGCGAGTGACATGTTGTTCTCCTTGTGTGCGAAGTGTTGTGGCTGGAAGCCGCGAGCTTGTATGTGGACTGGGCGTTGGTGGTGGCGATGTGGCGGCATCGACACCGTGTAAAGCGGCTTGATCACCGTCCCACCGAGGCCCCGAGAGGCCGCCGGTAGGGCAAATGGCCCGACCACTACATCTTGTGGTTATCCCTCCCCCATTTCTGGTTTCACCACAAGAGGTTGGGAGATTACAGCACCGTAGTTACATCCATGTCAACGACCCTCAAGAAATCTTTCCCTTATCTGACAGGGGTTCCAAAGAAAGCCCCACGGCACCCGTGAATTGCCCTCTGATGAGCCCCCGACAGACGCGCAGAACGACCCCAAAGGCCAAGTCCATAGGTTCAGGACCGCCCAGTCCCATGAGTGGCTTCGACAACGCCGCCATGCGTCGCTCGCCGAACGATCTTGAAATCATGTTGATCCCCTCTCGCTTCCAGCCATCCATCGTCCATGCGTACCCGACCTTGGGGTCGACTGCGGGCGCAACGATACGAGACGAATGTTGTGGATTGGAAGTGGACAACGGTGTGAATTCCACAAATGTTTTGTGGAATTCCCCGCAAATACAGGGGATGAAGTTGTGAGTTACCTGTGGACGACTTGGGTGATGTGTTAGAGCGACGACACGATGACGGGAATCGCATTCAATACTGCGTTTCCTGACAATTCATCAATTCGCTCATGATCAGTGAGCACATTGCTGTTCACTCCGGGTTTCTCAGCCGCGACGGACAACTTCGTGCCGCGCACGTTGTGCCCCCAGCCGTGCGGCAAGCTCACAACGCCGGAGCGCACTGCATCTGTCACTTCGACCGGTGCAACAAGTGAACCGACACGACTCGTCACTTTTGCAGGAGAACCATGCGTTAGTCCGAGACGTGCAGCATCGTCAGGGTGAACTTGCAGTGTGCAGGACAATGAACCCTTGGTCAGCACTTTCATGTTGTGCATCCACGAGTTGTTCGATTTGAGGTGACGACGACCAACCAACAACATGTCGTTGTCTGTGGCTTTCTTCAAACGTGGCAACACTTTCGACAAGTTCTCGGCAAAGAGTGTTGGACACAACTCGACCTTTGCCGACGACGTACGAAGAATCTCAGGTATTCGCGGCTCGAGTGCACCAAAGTCGATGCCGTGTGGCGCATCAATGAGTGCTCTCACCGAGACACCGCCAGGGTTTGCCCCATATGCCGCGCCATAGGGCCCCGTCTGCAACATGATGTCGAGGATGCGAGTTGGCCCGCGCAATCCTTCTGCAGCAAGTAGTCCGAGGATGTCATCGACGTCACGTCCGTAGATGTTGGACGACGAGTTCTTCACGAGCCCACCGAGCATTTCCGCCACCGCAAGATCATCAACGTCACTCTCCGACACAGACACATCGAGTGTCTGAAGAATGCCGGCAAGTTTCGCCAAGATCTCCCACTCATCCCACTCGCCGTCACCCATGGGCAGAACTGCCGGGCTGTAATTGGCAACGTTTCTCACGGCGAGTCGCAACAGCGAGATGTCGTAGTGGTCGCGTTGTAGTTGCGAAGGCGGCGGAAGTATCACATCGGCGTGACGCGACGTCTCGTTCAAGTAGATGTCAACACTCACCATGAAATCAAGATGTGCGAGCGCAGAATCGAGCTGGTCACTGTTTGGTGTTGACAACACGGGGTTTCCGGCGAGCGAGATAAGTGCGCGAATCTGGCCGTCGCCCGGTTTGAGTATCTCTTCGCCGAGCGCTGCCACCGGATATTCACCGAATACTTCGGGATACTTCCGCACACGCGTGTGGCCCTTTCCAATTTTGAATCCGGGGCCGCCGGGCTTACCACCTTGCGATGTCACCGGACCTGCAGCTGGAAGTGTGAACATCGCGCCACCGCGCTTGTCGAGATTGCCCGTGATTGCATTCAGAGCGTCAACGAGCCAAGCGGTTGCCGTACCGAACTCAACTGTGTTGACACCCATTCGCCCGTACACCGCTGCTGTCGGTGCCGCCGCCAACTCAGCTGCGATGCGGCGAGACGTCGCGGCGTCAATGCCACAGATGCTTGCTGCCACCTCAGGAGTGAACTCGGCGACGGCTACCTGAAGGTCGTCGATGCCGTTCACATGTGAGCGGATGTGCGAACCAACGTCTGCTTTTCCGGTGGCGAACAATTCATTGATGAGCGCTGCAACGAACACGACGTCGGTGCCTGGAATGATCGGTAGCCATTCGTCAGATGCTTCGGCAGTCTTCGTGCGTCGTGGGTCGACAACCACGATCTTGCCGCCACGCTCGCGAATGGCGCGCATTCGGCCCGGAAAGTCTGGTGCGGTGCACAAACTTCCGTTCGACGCATGCGGATTCGCGCCGAGCATCAAAAGGTAATCGGTGTGATCAAGATCTGGCACGGGAATGGTGATGCCAGTTCCGAACATGAAACCACCGGCGACGTGTTTTGGCATCTGATCGACTGTTGATGCACTGAATCGGTTGAAGGAACCGAGCGCCAGATTCACCGCGCGATTGAAGGTCATCGAAGCAAGATTGTGCGCACCAGGATTTCCCATGTACACCGCTAGCGACGAGCGTCCGTGAGTGTCGATGACACGTGCGAGTCCGTCGCGAACCACATTCCACGCTTCGTCCCAGGCAACCTCCACATGTTGCCCGTCGCGCTTCACCAATGGTCGGCGCAAACGATCGGGATCCTCGTGCAACTGCTTCAAGGTGCTGCCCTTTGGGCAGATGAAACCTTTGCTGAAGACGTCGTCTTTGTCTCCCCTGATACGCACGATCTGGTCGTTAGCGTCGACCGAAATTTCAAGACCACATGTGGCCTCGCACAAAGGACACGTGCGATACGCGGTGCGAACCGGAATACGACTTGCAGTGTCAGCCTTCTGGTTAGCCATGGTCATACCCTGCCACATGAGCCGTTCGCTGGCGACCGAGCCGTTCGTATGCTGACGGCGTGCAAGTGGTCTTCGCCGAATCTCACGAAGTTGCTGGCACTGACGGCGACATTTCGGCACTCGAGGCTTTCGGCTATCAGCGCACGCCACATGCAGATGGTCGACCTCAAGTAGAGATCTGCATGATCAGCACCATCGATGGTGCCATCGCCGTTGATGGCGTGTCCGGTCCCCTCGGTGGCCCACCCGACAAAGCAGCTTTTTCTGCACTCCGCTCTGCAGCGACATCAGTGCTGGTCGGGGCCGGAACGGTGCGAGCCGAGCACTATCACCGCCCAAGCCGCAGCGATCTTCAGGTTGCAGTGGTGAGCCACCGCGGCAGCGTCGACACCACAAGTGAGTTGTTCACGTCGGGATGCGGCGTGCTCGTGTTACCTGTCGATGCACCTGCAGTGGATACGAGAAACATTCGAGTGGGCGTCGGCGCGGTCGACCTTGCTGCGGCTATCGCACAACTTGGAGGCTCGTTCATTCAAGTTGAAGGTGGAGCAGTGCTCAATGCACAGTTACTCACGCTCGGACTTGTCGACGCGATCAACCTGACACTGTCGCCGAACATCGTTGGTGGAAGCGCCGATCACATTGTCACCCAACTGGCGGTGCCTCATGACTTTCGACTGACGCGTGTGTTGCGAGACGGCGACTTTGTGTTCTGTCGCTACGAACCGACGTCGAAGTAACTCAGGACTGTTTCAGCAACGCAAGTTCGCGACGGAAGTCTGCTGCGCCATCGAAGTTCTTGTACACGCTCGCAAAGCGCATGTACGCAACTTCGTCGAGTGCCTTCAAACGCTCAAGCACCGCGTGACCAATCAGCGAGGTGGTGATGTCCTCACCTGCAGCAGCCGCCAGACGAATTTCGTCTTCGACTGATTCAGCCAATTCATCGATTTGCTCTTCGGTGACCGCGCGGCCCTTCGACGCTGAGCGAACCCCAGAGGCAACCTTCAAACGGTCAAATGGAGTGCGTTCGCCCGACCGCTTCAGAACCATGAGCGGTGCCCCCTCCAAGCGTTCGTACGTTGTGAAACGATACGAACATTCAGGACACGCCCGGCGCCGACGAATAGCACTCCCGTCCTCTGCGGACCGAGAGTCGATCACTTTCGTGTCGTCGTGTTTGCACACCGGACAATGCACGTCCCCAGAGTAGTGCGGGGTTTTCTTTACTTTCTGTCTCCCCTGTCCGTATCTCGCACGGACAGGGGATCAGGGGATGCGAATGATCTGGCCGGCGGAGATTTGATCTCCGTTCATGCGGACCAGAACATCGACGAGTTCGGTGATGTCGCCATTAGGCATGAGGTTGCGCGCGATGCCCCAGATGGTGTCGCCTGGTTGAGCAACAACGGTGCGGGGCACATTGATGCCGCCACTCGTCGGCTCAGTTGCCATGGCGCGGCTACCGAGCACACCGGTGGCGACGACAGCAATCGCCACGACCGCAAGAACGGCGCGGCGCCGAATGATGATGGGCCGCGGCGTCGCCCCGGTGCCGACGCGGGCAGCTGCTCGGGCGACGGGACGACGCGGCGCGAGGAGTGGATCGAGGTGGGTGATGGTGCTCATGGGGGTCTCCTTGTGGAAGGGGCTGAACTGGGCGGTTCTGGCTGGTGTTTTCTAGGTTGCTTGGCACCGTAACGAACGGGTGTTCGATAGTTTGCCCAGAACAGGTGTTCGTGTCAAGGGGGTAAGCGAACAAATGTTTGACGAACAGGTGTTTGACCAGCCGGGCGAACACCTGTACGCTTCCCCCATGGCCGAAACCCTCACCCCACGTCAGCGCGACATCCTCAATGTCATCGAACAGAGCATGCAAGACCGGGGCTACCCACCGAGCGTGCGTGAAATCGGTGAGGCCGTCGGCCTGAACTCCCCTTCCACGGTGCACAACCACCTCGCCACATTGCAGCGCCTCGGCTATCTCCGCCGCGACCCCACGAAACCACGCGCCATCGAGGTGCGTTTCGACACCAATTCAGGTGTTGCTATGGATCGTCGTCCGGCCCGACACATTCCACTCATCGGCGAAGTCCCCGCGGGCACCGATGTGCTCGCGCAGGAAAACGTCGAAGACCTCATTCCCATGCCATCTGACTTCACTGGCGAAGGTGAGCTCTTTATGTTGCGGGTTCGTGGCGACAGCATGATTGACGCTGGCATTCTCGATGGCGACTATGTCGTTGCTCGTCAACAGAACACAGCAAACAATGGAGACATCGTCGTTGCATGTATTCCCGGTGAAGAAGGAACCGTGAAAACCTTCAAGAAGTCCGGGAACAAGATCACCTTGATTCCATCGAACCCTCGTCTTCAGCCAATGGTTTTCGGGGCCGACGAGGTCAGCATCTTCGGAAAAGTCGTCACCGTTCTTCGACGCGTCTAAATACGTCAAGATCAGTTGCGTTGCATCAACGACGTGACAAACGCTCTGCCAGCATCGCGATGCGAGCGTCTGGTTGCACCACCGCCACACGCACAAAGCGCGCACCTTGTGGTCCGTAAAAATCTCCAGGGCTCACCAACGCACCACCGTCTACGGCCAGGCGCTCTGTGAACCCCCACGCATCACCGACGTCGCACCACAGGTAGAAACCACCAGCTGGCATATTGATTGATACGCCGCTCCACTTACTGAGCACATCGGCGACGCGTTCGAGACGCGACAGATAACGATCGCGTTGCACTCGCACATGCTCATCGTCATCGAGTGCCGCTACTGCGGCTGCTTGTGCCGGACCAGGAACCATGAACCCTCCGTGCTTGCGCACTTCTTGCAAGTAACTCACGATGTCTGCATCACCCGCATAGAAGCCCACACGAACACCGGCCAAGTTCGAACGCTTTGACAGAGAATGAACCGCCACTACCCCATCGTTGCCGTGCTGCAAGATGGATTGCGCACTCGTCGACCACGTGAATTCGGTGTAGCACTCGTCGCTGAAGACCGGCACTCCATGTGCTCGACCCCACGCTGCAGCTGCGCCAAGATCATCGAGCTCTCCAGTGGGGTTGCTCGGGCTATTCACCCACAACATCAGCGCGCGTTGTGCATCATCGGTCGTGATTGATGCAAGATCCATCGTGCCATCAGCGTTCATCGGCACCGGTACGGCGCGCAGCCCGGCGAGAATCGCACCCATCTCGTAGGTGGGATATGCAGTCTGGGGATACAACACCGTGTCTCGGTTGGGGCGACGCAACTTCATGTACTGGGGTGTCGTGGCGACGAACTCTTTGGTGCCGATGCAGGCAGCGATTCGTGAAACTGGCATGTCGATGGCGAAGCGTCTTGCCATCCACCGAGCAATCGCACGCCGCAACGCCTCGCTTCCGATGCTCTGCGGATAGCCACGCTCAGCACCCGACGTCGAGAGTGCCTCGATGACGGCTGCCGGGGGCGGGTCGCACGGAGTGCCAATCGACAAGTCGATGATGCCACCGTCATGTGCAGCAGCAATTTTCTGAAATGCGTCGAGCCGGTCATACGGATACGGAGGTGGCTCAAAGCCCGGAGCGTCACGGTCGATCATGGTGTTCCCATGCTTACGCATCGGAGGTCGTGCGCACGAACTGCGCCAACCGGCCACGAGAAGCGTCGGACAGGCGTGCTCGAACGACCATGGCATCGTCGGCACTTTCAGTCGACACCACTTCACCCTCACGGTGCACAGCTGCGAGAACATCACCGCGGTCGAAGGGAATCAGCAGTTCCGTGACTGCTGTTAACGAACGCACCCTGTCGGCGAGAGTACGAAGGAAAACATCGAGGTGGCGAAGCTTCAATGCCGACACCGCCACCGAACCTGTGTGAGTGGACACCAAATGTGCACCGTCATCATCTGCCAGGTCACACTTGTTGAACACGATGAGTTCAGGCACAGACCCAGCACCAATTTCGTCGAGCACTTCATGCACCGCAGCAATCTGATGTTCGGGGTACTGCGCACTGGCATCGACCACATGCACGAGCAGGTCTGCCTCGGCGGCCACTTCAAGAGTGCTCTTGAACGATTCGATGAGACCATGCGGCAGTTTGCGAACAAATCCCACCGTGTCTGTGAGCAACACGGGCTCACCGCCAGGAAGCGCAAGGCGACGCGTTGTTGGGTCAAGCGTTGCGAACAAACGATTCTCTGCCAAAACTCCAGCCTGCGTGAGAGAGTTCAGCAGCGTCGACTTACCAGCATTGGTGTAACCAACGATGACCACGTTCGCAAGACCACTACGGCCTCGACTCTTGCGCTGCACGAGGCGTGTGTTGCGAAGATCTTTCAGATCTCGCTCAAGTTTGTTGATTCGCGACATGATGGCGCGACGATCAACTTCGAGCCTCGTTTCACCAGATCCGCGAGTGCGGGCGCCGACACCACCACTTTGCTGCGAAAGTTTGGCCTTCGCACCACGCCGCAACCGGGGAAGCCGATATCGAAGCAGGGCCAATTCGACTTGCGCTTTACCTTCGAGCGTGTGCGCGTTCTGGCCAAAGATGTCGAGGATCACCGCTGTTCGGTCGAGTGCGGTGCGGCCCAACACTTTCTCCAGGTTGTATTGCTGCGCGGGGGTCAATTCCGCATCGAACACCACCGTGTCGGCATCAACCGCGAGACACACTTCATGCAGTTCGTCGACTTTCCCCTTGCCGATGTAGAAGGTCGGATCTGGAGTGTCGCGACGTTGTGTTACCCGAGCTGCTTCATCTGCACCAGCGGTGTCAACCAAGAGTGCAAGTTCGTCGAGTCCCTCTTCGGTGTCTTCGTCTGTTTGCCCCGCAAGCGTCACTCCAACCAGAACGATGCGCTCACGGAAGGTGCGCTCAATGAGCGTGCGACCAAGCGCCTCCTGATAGGGGTTGCTCACACGTTCACCGTGACCGTCGCGATGTACTGCGTTGGTCCGATCAACGTTGCGCGACGTGTTGCTGCATCGATGCGCACTCGAGCATCGCCTCCGTCCATGTGTACCAACACCTCGGTCGTCGAACTTGGAACAATGCCCCAGGACAGTGCCGCTTCGGCGCTCGCGCAAGCTCCGGTGCCACATGCAAGTGTCACTCCGGCACCACGTTCATGAACTCGCATGGTGATGGCGTGAGATTCGGGACCAGGCTCGACCACTTCGAGGTTCACATCCGACACCTTCGCGCCAAGTGATACCAAGTCGACGAGTTTGACGTCATCAACCGCAACAACCGAATGTGGGTTACCCAAACTCACATGTCGAACCGGACGGTCTGGATGCGCCTCGAGCAAGGACCACTGAGCGGGCGCATCAATGTCTTCGATGATGCCCATGTCCACAACAACGCTCTGGAGACCATCAACCGGCCCACCGAGCACCTGCACCTGACGTTCCCCCGCATCAGTGGAGACCGAGTAGGTGCACTCTCCGCTTGTGGCATCGGCCATGTAGGCGGCCTGCACAAGACAACGAATGCCGTTGCCACTCATTTCTGCACGACTTCCGTCGGAGTTGAACAACGCCATCGACGCACTGAGGTTGCCATTGCGATGCAACACCAAGAGCCCATCAGCACCGATACCCATTCGACGATCACACAACTGCACGGCGACATCTGGCCAAGGACGAGATGGGGCACCCTGTGCGACGTCATAGACGAGAAAGTCATTGCCAAGACCGTGGTGCTTGGTAACTGTCACTTCCATAGGCGTTGTCACACCCTACGCCAGCGTCTGCAGTACATGGGTGGCGATTTCCTCGACGGGATCTGAGACCACATCAACCCACTCAATGCGGGGATCGCGTCGAAACCATCGTTCCTGGCGAACCGCAAATTGTCGAGTGCGAAGAATGACTTTCTCCACCGACGCTTCAAGGCTCACGCCACCCTCCAGATGCTCGATGATTTCTTTGTAGCCAAGTGCCTGACGCGCCGTTGCAGACAATGGCTCGTGCTCGGCGAGCAACGACTGCACCTCTTCGACCAGTCCGTTGGCAATCATTTTGTGCACACGTTGTGCAATGCGCTCCGCGAGAGCAGGGCGAGACCAGCGAAGTCCGATCTGGCGAATATCGGTTGAGGGATAACTCGCCACTCCCTCACCGAAAGAACTGAACAGCTGACCACTTCCGATTGTTACTTCGAGCGCACGAATCACACGACGCCGATTTGTGGGCTCCATGCGCGTCGCAGCGAGGGCGTCAAGCGAGGTGAGCCGTCCGTGAAGCGCAATGGTGTCTGGTTCGCTCTCGAGCTCTTGCCGTATCTCGGGCCACTCGCCTGGAAGATTCAATCCATCAACAACCGCGGTGATGTAGAGACCCGTGCCCCCCACCACGAGGGGCTGTGCTCCAGCACGATTGCAGTCCGCAAGTACCTCTTCGTATGCCGCCACATAGCGCGCGACTGTGAACCGTTCACTCGGCTCACACAGATCGATGCACGCATGGACAACGCGGCGGCGCTCGTCAGGTGTCGGCTTTGCTGTACCAATGTCCATACGTCGATACACCTGCATCGCATCAGCAGCGATGATGCAACCACCGACTGATTCCGCAACCGCCAATGCAACGTCGCTCTTTCCACTGGCTGTGGGCCCGAGAATGACGATCGGGCGCATCGACGACATCAGTGGCCGGCCACTGCCACCGGAATGCGAACACGGTGAGTGGGCTCAGCAAGAACCTCTCGGAAGATTCCCTCGAGAAAGTGAGGTGCTCCACGAGTGATCTCAACCGTCCCGTACGTGCCTGGGCGAAGTGCTTGTTGCGAGGCAAAGTGGACGAGCTTGTTCTGACGAGTGCGTCCTGTGAAGTGTCCATCCCGCTTTCGGTTCGGACCCTCCACGACAATCTCTTCAATGCGGCCCGCGCGTGCCTCGTGAAGCAGCAGCGCGCTGCGTTCTACCACCACGCGAAGCCTGTCGAATCGATCAGCAATAACGCTCGGCTCCACAAAGTGCTCCGTCATGGTTGCTGCTTCTGTGCCGTCACGAGGCGAGAAGATAAAGGTGAATGTGGAGTCGAAGTTGGCCTCGGCGGCTACTTCAAGTGTGCGAACAAAATCTTCCTCGGTCTCACCCGGAAACCCAACGATGATGTCGGTGGTGATGGCGATATCTGGCATCGCTGCGCGTGCTTCAGCCAAGCGCTCGAGATAGCGCTGTGCGGTGTAACCGCGATGCATAAGGGCAAGAACCCGATCTGATCCAGATTGCAACGGGTAATGAAGGTGTTCACATACCGAAGGTGTCTCGGCCATCGCGGCGATGACGTCGCTCTTCATATCTTTGGGGTGCGGGCTGGTGTAGCGCACACGCTTGATACCCGGGACTGTGCCGACGTTTCGCAGAAGATCAGCGAACAATGGCCGCACTCGCACATCGCCACCAGCTTGCCGCTCTGCAAGCGTGAGGTCACGGCCATAGCTGTTGACGTTCTGACCAAGAAGCGTGACCTCGGTGACGCCCAAGTCGGCCAGCCGACGCACTTCATCGACAATGTCCTCTGGCTGCCGTGAAATCTCTTTGCCGCGCACAGACGGAACGATGCAGTAGGCGCACGTGTTGTCGCAGCCAATTTGAATCGTCACCCATGCGTTGTAGGTGGTCTCACGACGGGCAGGCAACGCGCTCGGGAAAAGAACGTGGTCGTCTTCCACTGCCTCGTCGTAAATCTCAGTGATGGGTCCGTTACTCCGTGAGTGCTCAAGCAACTCGGCGGTGCGGTGAACGTTGTGGGTTCCGAGCACCACATCAACCCATTTGGCTCGAGCCTGGACGACGTCTTTGTCCTTCTGAGACAGACAACCGGCGACGACAATCTGGCGTCCTTCACGGGAGTCTTTCCAGGTTTTGAGGTGCCCCAAGGTGCCGTACAACTTGTTGTCGGCGTTCTCGCGAATGCAGCACGTGTTCAGCACGATGACATCTGCGTCGGACTCTTCAGACACTGACAGAAGTCCTTCTGCCTCAAGAAGACCAGCGATGCGCTCAGAGTCGTGCTCGTTCATCTGGCACCCAAACGTGCGAACGACGTAACTGCGGCTCACGCATGGCAAGGCTACCGACGTCACCCAGTGTGTTATCCGATGAACGACAAAGCCCCGGGCGAACACCCGGGGCTTTGCTACGAGAGGAGCGCAGTGGCATCTGCGCCTTTATGGCCTTAATCGAGATCGATGGGCTCTTCGTCGGCTTCGGTGAAGGCTTCATCGTCGGCATTGAGACCTGCCTGCTGACGAATCTTCTCGGCCATGTCCATCATGATTTCGGGGTGATCTGACAAGAAGTTCTTGGCATTCTCACGACCCTGACCAAGCTGCTCACCTTCGTAGGTGAACCATGCTCCGGACTTCTTTGCGATACCCATTTCGACTGCCAAGTCGAGCAACGCACCTTCGCGACTGATGCCCTTGCCGTACATGATGTCGAACTCGGCCTGACGGAAAGGCGGCGCAACCTTGTTCTTCACCACCTTGACGCGGGTACGTGAACCGACGACTTCGGCACCATCTTTGATGGACTCGATACGACGGATGTCGAGACGCACCGAGGAATAGAACTTGAGCGCACGACCACCCGGCGTTGTTTCGGGGGAACCGAACATGACACCAATTTTTTCGCGCAACTGGTTGATGAACACACAAATGGTCTTCGACTTGTTGAGGTTCGCGGTGAGCTTGCGCAGTGCTTGGCTCATGAGACGCGCCTGGAGACCGACGTGGGTGTCGCCCATTTCGCCTTCGATTTCTGCACGTGGTGTGAGTGCCGCGACAGAGTCGATGACGACGACATCGAGTGCACCGGAGCGAATGAGCATGTCGGCGATTTCGAGCGCCTGCTCACCTGTGTCTGGCTGTGAGATGAGCAGCTGATCGATATCGACACCGATGGCCTTGGCATACACCGGGTCCATCGCGTGTTCTGCGTCGATGTAGGCGCAGATGCCACCGTTGCGTTGTGCTTCGGCAACGACGTGCATGGCAAGTGTCGACTTACCGGACGACTCAGGTCCGAAAATCTCGACGACGCGACCGCGCGGCAGACCGCCGACTCCGAGTGCAAGGTCAAGCGGAAGGGCGCCAGTGGGAACGGCCTCAATGGCCATGGTGCCCTTTTCGCCCATGCGCATGATGGAGCCCTTGCCGAACTGCTTGTCGATTTGGGCCAGGGCCGCATCAAGGGCCTTGTCGCGCTCCGGTGTGGTGTTGCTCATTGTGTGTGCCTTTCGTGTTCCCGAGCCGGAGCCCGAGGTGTGTTGCTGGGAAGGCGGCACCCTACGGAAGAGGTGCTGCAGGGTTTTCGGGGGTGTGTACCCCGTGTGGGCCCTGTGGCACCCGAATCCTTTGGGAACCGGTGCGTTCGAACAACAGCACTGTAACTACGAACAGGTGTTCGGTCAAGCATTGTGGACCAGAAAATGACCTCTCAGTTCAGCCCTCCGGCCAGCAGCCCGATCAGGCTGGCCAGCAATATGCCAATGGACTAGCGGCCTTGAGCCTGGCGCCACTCGGCAGCGTCGGCCAGCTCTTCTGGTGTCGGGTCATTCATGAAGAGATGGATACCGAACCACACCGTGTACGTGAGCGGATACGTCAGTACCGGCATGCCCACCGCCAGAACTGCTGCGACCACGAGAAGTGGAACAAGCGCAACGCCAGCGATCACCGAGATCACCATCCACGTAAGGATCGAGCCAAAGGTGATGAATACCCCCATCGTGGATGAGCCCAACTCGAAACCTTCAAGGTTTCGTTGCCAATTGAGACCACATGTTTGACAGCGTTCGGCCTTCTTGAAGTAACCCACGAAGAATGCTCGCCGTCCACCGCAAAACGCGCAGCGCTTGAGCAGCCCGCGAAGAATCATCTTCGGCAGTGGCGCGCGAGTGACAGTCAACTCACGCGATGAGTTCATCGACAAATTCCTGGAAGACGTTTGCGTAGCGAAGCGCTTCTTCTTCGGTGTGCATCACCGAGATGAGCCACTGCTCGTCGAGACCAGGTGGCAAGAGAATTCCACGGTTGATGCCGTGAATCCACTGCGCAAACGCCAAATCAAAGTCAGTTGCCTTGTAATCACGGTAGTTGCGAATGTTTTCAGGTGCCCAGGTGATGCAACCCTTTGCGCCAAATTTCACTGTGTGAGCCGGCACATCAGCATGAGCGATGATGCTGTCGCAAGCATCGACTAGCGCTTGATTTCGCGAAATGGTTGCTTCTGTCTCAGCAGGAGTACACACTTCTGACAACACCGCTTTGGCAGCCGCCATACACAACGGGTTGCCGTTGTACGTACCGAGATGCAACACCTTGCCTGCAGTGATTTGATCCATGCACTCTTGCGTGCCACCGAATGCACCAAGAGGCAACCCACCGCCGATGCTCTTTGCGAGACACACGAGATCAGGGGTGACACCGAAATGACCTGTGGCGCCAGACCAACCAGCGGTGATGCCGGTCTTCACTTCATCGAAAATCAACTTTGTGCCGTACTTGTTGGTGATGTCTCGAACAGCTCTGAGATATCCATCGTGCGGAAGACAAATACCGATGTTCTCCATCACGGGTTCCACGATGAATGCCGCAACGTCGTTGTTCTTGAGTGCCCGCTCGAGCGCCTCGGGGTCGTTGTACGGAATGACGATGGTGTCCCCAAGCACAGCCTGTGTGATTCCGGCAGTGGCAGGAACCGGAACGGGTGCATCTGCAGGGCCGGCAAGGTTGATTGCTGGCTTCATCGAAATCATGACTTCGTCGTGATGGCCGTGGTAGCCGCCTTCGACTTTGACGATCTTGTCGCGCCCCGTGACGCCGC
>Ga0194133_10001135_pt1 | contig 49502 bp, 50 predicted proteins | sample TA2KigOf40mmetaG_FD_155448 | JGI IMG/M metagenome (GOLD analysis project Ga0194133, IMG submission 155448) | Freshwater microbial communities from Lake Tanganyika, Tanzania - TA2015055 Kigoma Offshore 40m | ecosystem: Environmental > Aquatic > Freshwater > Lake | place: Tanzania: Lake...
CGTTGTAGCCGCCGATCATCGTGGCCAGCAGATTCACGGCCTCCACCGGGCTCAGCAGCGGGCTGCTGGTTTTGCCTTGGGCCACGGCGCTCAGCCAGCCGGCCTTCACGTAGGCGGCTTCATCCACACCGGGGGGAATGCGCTCGGAGAGCAGATGCAGCAGGAAGGCTTCTTCGCCCGCGGGTGGGGCCTGCAGCAGTTCGGTGAGGTTTTGCGCCTGGCCGGCGCTGAGGGGGAGGGCCGGAATGCCCAGGGCTTCGCGCTCCGCGGCGGCGGCGCGGTAGTCGGCAAGGAAGCTGCTGGCAACCATCGGCGCTAGGGGTCCGGCGGACCTGACGAACTGTGACGTGACACCCATTGTTCTTTGCCGCCCTGCCCGCTTCCGGTGGCAACCGCTGCAATCGGGCTTTTAGGCTTCCTTATTCCCTTGCCCGTGTGCGGCTGCCGGCATGATTCCCACCTCCGATCTCCATGTGGTGGAAACCCGGCCGCTCGTGGCGCCCACCCTCCTGCATCGAGAGCTGCCCCTCTCTGAGGTGGCCGGAGCCACCGTGCGGGAATCCCGCGAACGCGTCAAAGCGATTCTTCGGGGCGACGATTCGCGCCTGCTGGTGATCGTGGGCCCCTGTTCGGTGCATGACGTGGAGGCCGCCAAGGAATACGCCGCGGCGATTGCAGAGGAGCACCGGCGCTACAGGGATCAGTTGGAAGTCGTGATGCGGGTGTATTTCGAGAAGCCCCGCACCACCGTGGGCTGGAAGGGCCTGATCAATGACCCCCACCTTGACGGCAGCTACGACATCAACACCGGTCTGAAGGTGGCCCGTGGTCTGCTGCTGCATCTGGCGGAGATGGGCCTGCCGGCCGCGACCGAGCTGTTGGATCCGGTGGTGCCGCAATACATCGCGGATCTGATCACCTGGACCGCCATCGGAGCCCGCACCACCGAAAGCCAGACCCACCGCGAGATGGCTTCTGGCCTCTCGATGCCGATCGGCTTCAAGAACGGCACCGATGGCAGTGCGATCACGGCCATCAACGCGATGGAAGCCGCGGCTCGCCCCCACCATTTCCTCGGCATCAACCAAGACGGCCAGGCCGCCATCGTGACCACCACGGGTAACCCCGATGGACACCTGGTGTTGCGAGGCGGTAAGCAGGGCACCAACTTCCACGCCGAAGCAATCGAGGCGGCGGCGGCGGCCCTGGAGAAAGACGGCCTGCCGGCGCGGGTGATGGTGGATTGCAGCCATGGCAACTCCAACAAGGACTACCGCCGTCAGGGCGAGGTGGCGGCCGCGGTGGCGGATCAGCTGCGCTCGGGTTCACGCCATGTGATGGGCGTGATGATCGAAAGCCATCTGGTGGCTGGCAACCAAAAGATCAGCGCGGATCGCGCTCAGCTCACCTACGGACAGAGCGTGACGGATGCCTGCATTGATCTGGCCACCACACGAGAGGTGCTGGCCCAGTTGGCCGATGCGGTGTCAGCCGCGCAGGCCAAGATCCCTGCGCCGGTGGCGGTTTAAGAGGTTGATCGCATGAATTAGCACTCGAAGATCAAGAGTGCTAATTCATGCCTCCATTGCAAATTGTTTGCCCTGAGCAGACCTGCGCGAGGCTCTGAATAGGTTGTCTCTAGAGCTTGCAAGGAGGTCGATTAATGGCCTATCTGCTGCAGTTTTGTGGTGTCACCGAGCCCCTTCAGTTGTTTTATCTGGAGCAAGGTGCCGCTGATGGCATCGGACCGGCCTTCGCAGGGTTTCGGCCGTTTCGGCTTGATGCAGTGCTGAGTTGGGCCCTGGAGACCGCTAGCCGGCGGCATTGGGATCCGGATCTCACCGAGCGCACCGTGATGCAGGTTTGGATGGAGCGCGCTGAAGCGATTGATCAATGGCAACAGCGCCTGCGGCAGGAGCCAGGGGATTGCCGGCTGGTCACAGGCCTCGGCACGCAACAGGATTGGGAGAGGCGCTGCGAAGCGATGCTTCTGGCTTAAACGCTGCTCCAGCTGTGCCAGAGCAGGCTGCTGGCTAAAGGAACCGTGAGATTGTCGAGGCCAAACCAGCTGCACTGCTCCAGGGCTGTGGCCACGAGGGCGATGAGCAGCAAGACGGCGCTGGCTGGTGCCGCCTGCTGATGGGTGAGGGCCAACGCGCGCAGGCCGATCAGGGTGAGGAAGCTGGCGGCTGCCATGCAGGTGGTGCCGGCCACCGACTTGTTCTGCCCCAGCAGACTCCAGCGTGGTGAGTTCAGCTGCGGGCCCACCAGCCCTGCGAGGCCATCGCCGATGGCCATGACCATCACGCCGGCAGCAACGCTGAGGGGTTGAAGCGGCCAGAACAAGGCCAGCAGGATCGTGATTGAGGCGCCGTAGGCGATCGTTCCGTAGCTGTGCCGGCCCACATCCTCTACGGCAGGGAGGAGACGGAAGCGGTGGTTCAGGGCTGTCGCCACGGTGACCAGTGCTGCTGCCGCGATGGCCCATGCCCGCCCGATGCCAAAACCCCAGGCCAAGAGAACCACCGGGCCGGTGCCGATGTGCACCACCTTGCGGCTCCACTCGCGTTGGCCGCTCCAGCGACGGCGAACCACCAGAGCCGTGCTCACCACAATGGCGAGCCAGGCGATGACAACGGCGATGCCGAGGAGCTGTTGGGCTGAGAGCAACGGCAACAGCTCTGGAATCAGGCGGCCTGCTGGTAGTTGGTCATCAGGCGCAGCTTGAGGATCGCTTTGGACTCCAGTTGCCGCACCCGCTCGCGCGACACATTGATCTGACGGCCGATTTCAGCCAGGGTCAGCGGCTCCTGGCCGGCCAGGCCGAAGCGCAGCTCAATGATCTTGCGCTCCCTCTCATTCAGCTGAGAGAGCCAGGTGCCGAGATGTTCTTTCTGCAGGTTGCGGTCCATGGAATCCATGGACTCATTGCTGTTCGGGTCGGCAATCAGTTCACCCAGGGTGCTCCTGTCGTCGTCGCCACGGGCGTGGGCATCGAGGGAAGCGCAGGGTGCACTTTGAGAGATCAGCTCCTCCAACTCATCCGGGGTCATGCCGAGGGCGTGAGCTAACTCCAGGCGGTTTGGTTGACGACCGAAGCGATGGGAAAGCTCGCGGGTGACGCGCCGCATCTTCGAGAGCTTTTCACTCACATGAATGGGCAGGCGAATGGTGCGTGCGCTGTTGTCGATGGCCCGGGTCATGCCCTGGCGAATCCACCAGTAGGCATAGGTGGAGAACTTGTAACCCATGGCGGGGTCAAATTTATCGACGGCGCGCTCGAGGCCGATCGCCCCTTCCTGAACGAGGTCGAGAAGCTCGAGGCCCTGGTTCTGATACTTCTTCGCCACGCTGACCACGAGACGAAGGTTGGCGGCCATCATGCGGTCGCGGGCCCGAGTGCCCATGCGGATCTGATGCTTCTGGCGTGCGGTCAGATCTGCAGCAGGCAGTTCCTGCAGGCGCTTCATCGCCTGCACATGGTGGGCCAGTTCAATCTCCTCAGCGGGTGTGAGTAGAGGTACGCGGCCGATATTGCTCAGGTACCAGCCGATCGAATCAGCACTGAGGCGACCTCCCTGACGGGACGCCGAGGTTCGGGTCGACGATCTGTTGCTTGAAGGCCCGGAAGCAGCGGAGTTGGTTGCAGGCATGGCACCGTTTGCGAGGGCTTCGGTGGTTGCTTTACGGTGTGACTTGCCTCTGGGTGATTGCAGAGGAGAACTCATGAACCGGAAAGCAGCTTGAGTTGGCCGGAATTTAGCACTTATGGGCGGTCGAGATTGCAGCGAATTGGAAGACTTGCTGCATTAATTCCGTCAGGTTTTCTTCCTGTTCGTAGCGAGCGCTACTCCCTTGTGTCAGCTGGGCTTAGGCCTTTTCTCCAGCGCTCCATCAATTCGGCTTGCACCGCAAAGTTGTCGTCGTCTGGAACACGCCGTGTGAAGCTCCCATCGCTGTGCATGTCCCAGGCGGTGCAGTTGTCAGCGAGGTAGGTGTTGATCAGCCGCACCATGCGTTGATGCAGCTCCGGATCCTCCACGGGAACAACGGCTTCCACCCGGCGATCCAGATTCCGTCCCATCCAGTCAGCGCTTCCGAGATAGACCTCGTCGTGACCTCCATTGGCGAACCAGAAGAGCCGTGAGTGTTCCAGAAAGCGACCGATCACGCTCGAGACACGGATGTTGTCGCTCACCCCTTCGAGGCCTGGGCGAAGGCTGCACATGCCACGAATCACCAGATCAATCTGCACGCCTGCCTGGGAGGCCTCATAAAGCACCGCGATGAAGCGAGGGTCGACCAGGGCATTCATCTTCGCTTTGATCGCCGCCGGTCGCCCTGCCTTGGCGTGCTCGATCTCGCGGCGGATCAGTTCCATCATCCGCCGCCGCAGCGTCACAGGCGCGACGAGCAGCTTCCGGAATTCCTGCTGCTTCGAGAAGCCGGTGAGGTAGTTGAACAGCTCTGCCAGATCCTGCCCCAATTCGGGCCTGGCGGAGAGCAGACCCAGATCGGTGTAGAGCTGCGCCGTGCGTGAGTTGTAGTTGCCGGTGGCGATGTGGCAGTAGCTGCGCAGCCGCTCTTTTTCCTTGCGCACCACCAGGGTGATCTTGGTGTGGGTCTTCAGGCCGATCACGCCGTAGACCACATGCACACCGGAGCGCTCGAGTTGCCGTGCCCACTGGATGTTGTTGTCCTCGTCGAATCGGGCCTTGAGCTCCACGAGCACCATCACCTGCTTGCCGTTCTCGGCGGCCCGGATCAGGGCGGCGATGATCGGTGAGTCCTTGGAGACCCGGTAGAGGGTCATCTTGATGGCGAGCACCGAGGCGTCATCGGCGGCTTGGTTGATGAACTCCTCTACGGACGTGGAGAACAGATCAAACGGGTGGTGCAGGAGAACGTCTCCCCGCCGCAGCACCGAAAAAATGCTTTCGAATTCCTCGGCCTTGATGGATCCGTCTTCCAGGAGGCTTTTCTGAGCCCGCGCGAGGCTGTCGGGGGTCCGGCCCCGGTGGGGGATGTCCTTGAGCTTGGGTAGTGGCACCGCCAGGAGGCTCATCAGGTCATCGAGGCCCAGCGGCCCGCCGATGCGATAGAGGTCTTCCGGTTCAACGCCGGTGCCCTCCAGCAGTAGTTCCACCACGGAGTCGGGCATTTCGTCGGCGACTTCCAGGCGCACCACCTCGCCGCCCATCCGGCGTTTGCGCAGTCCCTGCTGCAGGGCCTCCATCAGATCGTCGGCTTCGAGATCGCGCAGTTCCAGGTCTGCATCGCGGGTCACCCGGAAGAAGTAGTGCCCCTCTACCTCCATGCCGGGAAAGAGCAGTTGCAGGTTGAAGGCCACCACCTGCTCCAGGGGCACCGCCGAGAACACCGGCTTCGGCTCCACGTCGCACAGTTCCACCGGCAGTTCCACAAACCGCGGAAGGTTCTTCTGGGGCACCTTCACCCGCGCGAACTGTTGTTGCCCGCTTTCGGGGTCGCGGATCAGGGCCGCGATGTTGAGACTGAGGTTGCTGATGAAGGGGAAAGGGTGCGCCGGGTCCACCGCCAGGGGGGTCAGCACCGGAAAGATGGCGCGCCTGAAGTAGTCGTTAACCCAGTCCCTCTGTTTGGGGTTGAGGTTGCGGTAGTCGATCAGGTGGACGCCCTGTTCCGCCAATTGGTGTTTGAGGTAATGCCGGTAGTGCGCCTGCTGCTGCTCCAACAGCGGGGCGAGGCCCTCCCGCACGAGGGCGAGTTGTTGGCTGGGGGTGAGTCCGTCGTCGCTGAGTTTCTGAACGCCTGCTTCCACTTGTGACTTCAGCGAAGCCACCCGCACCATGAAAAATTCGTCGAGGTTGTTGCTGAAGATCGCGCTGAACTTTGCCTGCTCCAGCAGTGGGGTGTGTTCACTGAGGGCCTGGGCAAGCACCCTCTGGTTGAAGGCGATCCAGCTCAGCTCCCGGTTGATGTAGAGCTCCGGCGCAACCACTGGATCAGCCATGCATGGGCCGCAGCCTTCTGGTCAACAACGTAGCAATCAGAAGGCTTTTTCAGCGTTGCGAGGAAGACCTCCGGCCACCAGGCTTGCCACCCCGACCAGCACGGTGATGCCAAGCCAGAACGGGCTGCGCTGCCCGATCAAGTCATAGGCCACACCAGCCAGGGGCGGACCAATAAAGCTCCCCAGGCTTTGCAGGCCCTGCAGGCTTCCCAAGGCGGCACCTTGGCCGCTGTCATCGAGGCGGCGTGACACCAGGGCCCGCAGGCAGGGCGTGACCAGACCGGTGCCCAGGGCCAGCACCGCCACGGCCGAAAACACCACGGCTTTGGCGTTGTCGCTGTTGGCCAAGGGAATCAACAGGCAGCCGGCGATCACAAAGCCCAGTCCCGCCAGGGTCAGACGCCACTCCCCGAATTGCTTGACCAGAGGCCCAATCAGCCCTCCCTGCACCACCGTGGCGACGATGCCCACCACCAGGAACGCCGTGGTCGCCAGGCCCGGTCCCCAGTTGAAGGCTTGTTTGAAATACAGAACCAGGACGGCTGTGAAACCGTTGAACGCCAGAAAGAACAGGAAAAAGGCGGCGCAGAGGCGGCGCACCTGAGGGTTGGTGAACACCTTCCGCAGCGCGGTGAAGGGGTTGAGGTCGCGCTTGCGTGGCATGGCGCTGCGGGCCTCGGGTGGATGGGTTTCCGGCAGCAGGGCAAGCACCAGAACCAGGTTCATCAAGGCGAACCCCGTGGCGATCCACACCGGCAGGGTCACGTTGAAGGTGGCCAGCAGTCCTCCGAAGGCAGGCCCGAGGATGAATCCAAGACCGAAGGCCACTCCGATCAGGCCGAAGGCCTTGGCCCGGTTTTCAGGCGTCGAGATGTCGGCCAACACAGCACCGGCCGTGGCGGCTGTGCCGCCGCTCACCCCGTCGATCAGCCGGCCGGCGAAGAGCAGGGCCAGGGGGATCAGGCTGCCGGCGGCCCATGGGATGGCCTCCCAGTTGATGCTAAGGGTGATCGCAAACAGGCCGAGCCCCAGGACTGAACCCGCCACGCAGACGGCGATCACGGGTTTGCGGCCATGCCGATCGCTGAGGGCGCCGATCAGTGGGGTGAAGGCGAACTGGGCGATGGCGTAACTGCCGGCCAGCAGGCCCAGGGTGCGCCCATTGCTGGTGAAGCTCGCCAGCAGAAAGGGCAGCAACGGAAACACGATGCTCTCTCCCAGCCGGTCATTCAGCAGGGTGATGAAGGCGCAGAGGGAGGTGGAGGGGCGGCTCCAGCGCATGGGGATGGGACCGGCGTTGGCTTCACCATCCCACGCGGTGCACCAGCGTGTGCCTACTGAAGGCGACGCATCAATTGATGGAGAAGACCCAGCAGGGGTTTGGACGGAGGTTGCCCATGCTGCTGCTGTGGTTGAGGGGCGCTCATCACCATCCCACCCACCAGGGAGAAGGAGCCGGTGCCGCTTTTCACGAGCATTGCCATCACCAGCGATCAGGTCAGAAACCTAGGGGTGCTGCCCTGGCCAGGCCTGTAGAGACGGAATTATTTCCGTTTCCAAGGCGCTGTCGTCAGGATGGGGGCTGCCATGTTGCTGTTCGGCCATGAGCTCGGAGTTGCCCTCGCTCACCCATCTCAATGCCGCCGGCGAGGTGCACATGGTGGAGGTGGGCGAGCGACCAGCCACCCGCCGCGAAGCGCGGGCGGAAGGGGCGATCGTGATGCGCCCCGAGGTGTTGGCGTTGGTGCTTGAGGGCCGTGCCCCCAAGGGCGACGTCTTAGCGGTGGCGCGGGTGGCGGCGATTCAGGCCGCCAAGCGCACGTGGGAATTAATTCCGCTCTGCCATCCGATCGCCCTTAGTGGTGTCGAGGTGGTGATTGAGGCCTGCAGGGATGGCTCCGGGCTGCGCTTGGAGGCCAGCGCCCGCACCACCGGCAGCACCGGGGTGGAGATGGAGGCGCTCACCGCTGTGCAGGTGGGTTTGCTCACCCTCTACGACATGCTCAAATCCGCCGACCCGGCGATGACGATCAGCAGTGTGCGCCTGCTCAGCAAAAGCGGCGGCCGTCATGGCGAGTGGCAGCGCGATGACTGAGCCCTACGGCCGCGAAGGCCTGGCGCTCGAGCAGGCCCGTGCCCAGATCCTGGAGGCGCTGCAGCCGCTGGGGCTCACGGAAACCCTGCCACTCACCCAGGCCCTCGGCCGCACCACGGCTACCCCGGTGCGCGCTGCCGCAGCGGTGCCTGGGTTTCGCGCTTCGATCATGGATGGCTACGCCATTGCCGGTGCGGACCAGCCCGAGCCAGGCCAGCAATGGAGGTTGGTCGGGCTCTCGGCCGCCGGTGCGCCCTATGGCGCGGTGCTAGCTGCCGGTGAAGCAGTGCGCATTCTCACCGGCGCGGTGGTGCCTGAGGGGAGTGAGCGGGTGCTGCCCCAGGAGCTGGTGGCGCCCGAGGGTGAGCAGCTCACCCTGGTGAAAGCCTGCGGGCCCAACGCCTGGATTCGCCAACCCACGGAGGAGGCCTCTCCCGATCAGGAGTTGGTGCCGGTGGGCCAGCGGCTGGGGGTGGCGGATCTGGGTCGCCTCGCCAGCTGCGGCGTGCAAGAGCTGGTGGTCACGCGCCGGCCGCGCCTGGGTCTGTTGATCAGTGGGGATGAATTGCTGCCGCCCGGCGTGGAGCGCGGCCCCGGCCAGATCTGGGAGAGCAATTCCGCGTTGCTCATGGCCTTGCTGCAGCGGCTGGGATATGACGTTGCCGACTGCCGTGTGGTTGTCGATCAACCGGAGCCGTTGCGTGCCGCCTTGCGGGAGTTGGCGCAGGGTTGCGATGTGGTGGTGAGCACAGGCGGCGTGTCGGCCGGCGACAGCGACTGGATTCGCCCGCTGGTAGAGGAGCTGGGCGCGGTGCGCTTTTGGAAGTTATTTCTCAAACCCGGCCGCCCCTTCGCCTGGGGGCAGGTGGCAGGGGTGCCGTTCTTTGGGCTGCCGGGTAATCCGGTGGCGGCGGCGATCACGGCGTTGCAACTGCTGTGGCCGGCCCTGCAGCGGCTGGAGGGTGCTGAGCTGCAGTTGTTGCCCCGGCTCAAGGTGCGCCTCGAGGCACCCCTGCGCCGTGGTGCCGGCCGGCCGGAACTGGCGCGGGCGCGGCTGGCGGTGGCGGCCGATGGCGGGCTCTGGGCGCGGATCGAAGGCTCACAGGCCTCCTCGCGTATCGGCTCCCTGCAGGGTGCTGATCTACTTCTCGAGATTCCGGCGGAGCTGGGCAGCCTCGACGCTGGCACCGAGCTGAGGGCGCAGCTGTTGCGCTTGCCGGTGTTTTGAGATCAAAGCGGCGTGTTGCCGCTCAGCCAGGTGCTGCTGCCATCGGTCCGCCACTCGCGCTTCCAGAACGGAGCGTCGTGCTTGAGGGCCTCCAGCAGCTCCTGGCAGCAGCGCTGGGCGGGTCCGCGGCGGTCGGCGCCGATGGCCACCAGCACGATCGCTTCGCCCGGGAGCACACGGCCGATGCGGTGCAGCACAAGGCAGCTGGTCACGTTGTGGCGGATGCAGCACGCCTGGGCGAGTTGTTCCAGCTGCTGCTCGGTCATGCCGGGGTAGTGCTCAAGTTCAAGGGCCTCCAGATCGCCGCCATCGGCGGCGACGCCGCGCACCCTGCCAATGAAGTGGGCTTCCGCCGCGCTTGCGGAGTGCCCTTGAGGCGTGTGCTCCTCCTGCCATCGCCTCAGCAGATCGAGCGGTTCGAAGGCGGTGCTGTGGAGAGCGATCCTCAGCTGCATCGCTTCAGCGTCAGCCTCCGCTGATCGGGGGCAGAAAAGCAAGCTCATCGCCCGGCTGCAGAGGGGTGTCGGCGTCGGCGAACTGATGGTTGATGGCGACGCGTATGCGTTGATCGAAAGCGCCGGGCAGCTGAAGGTTCCACCAGAGCTGACGGGGGGTGAGCTCGGCCTCGCCACCGGGGTCTACCGGCCAGTGGTGTTCAGCCCAGCCCGCTTGCTCGCGCAACCCTGCGAACAGCCGAACCTTGATGCCTGCTTGAGCAATCTGCTGCATGGCCTCAACGCTAACCACCATGGATCCGCTCGGCTTGCGACCATGGCGCGCAGCTTGATCGGATTGGTTTGAGCCTCGCCATTGCCCTGCTCACCGTTTCCGACACCCGCACCCTGGCGGACGATCGCTCCGGGGATGCCCTTCAGCAGCGACTCGAGGGTGCTGGGCACAGGTTGGTGGAGCGCCGCATCGTGCCTGATCACCGTTATCAGATTCGGGCGGAGCTGAGTCGCTGGATCGCTGATCCGGAGGTGCAGGTGGTGATCAGCAGTGGAGGCACTGGGCTCACCGGGCGCGATGGCACACCGGAAGCGGTGGCGCCGTTGCTGGACAAAACGATCGAGGGGTTTGGGGAGCTGTTCCGGGTGCTCTCATTTGAATCAATCGGCACCAGCACCCTGCAGAGCCGCTGCTTGGCTGGCGTAGCCAATGGCACGGTGATTTTTGTGCTGCCCGGATCGCTGGATGCGGTGGAAACCGCCTGGGATCGGCTGATCTCTGCTCAGCTCAACGAAGCCACGCGTCCCTGCAACCTGGTGCAGCTGCTGCCCCGTCTCACGGAGCCGGCCGGGTGAGCCGGTTGCGTCGTCTGCATGTGGCAGCCCGGCGGGAACGTCGCCGTGGCCGGCGCTATCAGCCCCGCTTTCACCTCAACCAGATCGGCGTCACCTCCCTGGCGGCGCTCTGTGCGGTGTTTTTGCTGGGCCTGCTCTCCCTGTGGAGCGGCCAGGTGTTGATCGTGGCGCCGTTGGGTGCGTCGTGCGTGCTGCTGTTTGGCTACCCCGCCAGCCCCCTGGCCCAGCCGCGCAACATCGTGCTCGGCAATCTGCTCGGTGGTTTGGTGGGTGTGGCTTTGGTGAGCAGCGCGGGCCAGGGGCCGCTGGTTCTGGCCCTGGCCGTGGGCCTCACGATCCTGTTGGGCCAGCAGTTGCGTTGCCTGCATCCCCCCGCCGGTGGCATGGCCTTTCTGGCGGTGTATCTGAAGGTGGCCTGGGGCTTTCTGCTCTTTCCCGTGTTGAGCGGTTCGCTGCTGCTGGTGCTGTTGGCTTGGGCCTTCAGCCGCTGGGTGCCAGGCGCGTCTCCCTATCCCCAGCACTGGTTGTGATCCTGGTCGCCGCTCTGGCGTTGGTGGCCTTCCTCTACGCCACGGTCGGCCATGCCGGTGCATCGGGTTACATCGCTGGGTTGGCTCTGGCCGGGCTACCAGCGGAGCAGATCAAGCCGTTGGCCCTGATCCTCAACACGGTGGTCGCCAGTGTGGGTTGCTGGAATTTCCTGCGGGCGGGTCATCTCCCCTGGCGCCGCATCTGACCGGTGTACGTGCTGGCGATTCCCGCCGCCTTTCTGGGGGGCTGGCTGAATCTGCCGGCATCTTGGTTCCGGCGCGTGGTGGGGGTTGTGTTGTTGCTCTCCGCATGGCGCCTTGGGCGGAGCCTCGAGGATCCGCCTCAGCTGCGTGAGACCAAGCCGGGTGTTTTGCTCACGGCCGGTGCTGCTCTGGGTCTGCTGGCAGGGCTCACCGGAACCGGCGGAGGTGTGTTCTTGACACCACTTCTGCTGCTCTGTCGCTGGTGCAGCACCCGCCAGGCTGCGGCCGTCTCGGTGCTGTTCATCCTGTTCAACTCCCTCGCCGGACTTTGCGGTCTTTGGGCCGCTAAGCCCGCCGTTCTCTTGTCGGTGCTGCGGCCTGAGCTGGCGGCCCTGCTGCTGGTGGTGCTCCTGGCGGGTGCGATCGGCTCGCGGCTGGGGAGTCGTCACTGGCCCGTGGCCTGGATCCGGCGAGCTTTGGCCTGCGTGCTGGTTCTGGCGTCGTTGAAGTTGCTGGGGCTAGCCGGCTCGCGTTAGCCCCCCAAATAGGCCATCTCGGCGTGGACCCCGGTAGCAGCCAGTGGCCCGCCCCGCTCTTCGCTGTAGCGATCGGAGCGCCGTTGCCACAGATCGGCGAGGGCGATTTGGAGTTCCTCAAAAGAACGATCAGGCTGGAGCCAGGGCCGAAGGTCCACGCCACTTCCGGGTGCGGCGAACAGGCAGGCGTAGGCGAGGCCATCGGCGGTGATGCGCAGACGATTGCAATCGCCGCAAAAGGGTTCACTCACGGACGCCACCACGGCGAGCTGACCGGAGCCATCGCGGTAGCGCCAGCGATTGGCGGTTCCATGCAGCGGTCGGCCTAGCGGCTCGAGGGGCCATGGCCTGTGGATCCTCTCGAGCATTTCCGCGGCGCTCACCACATCAGACGGGCTCCAGCCGTTGCGGTTGCCCACATCCATGTATTCGATCAAGCGCAGTTCCAATCTCTGCTCGCGGCAGAGCTCTGCCAAGGGCAGCAATTGATCGTCGTTGCGGCCGCGCTGGATCACGGCATTGAGTTTCAGGGCCCCCGTCGCTGGATCGAACCCTGCGTTCCGCGCGTGCTCGATCGCGGCCAATACCGCCGCCAGGGTTCGTTCGCCGGCACGGGCATCCGCCAGGCCTGCCATGCGGGCCACGCTTGGACCATCGGCCCCATCGAGGCTCAGGGTGATCCGATCGAGGCCCGCCTGCCGCAGGGCTCGGGCGCGGCTGGCGCTGAGCAGAGTGCCGTTGCTGGTGAGGGCGATGTCGCGCAGGCCCTGTTCCCGCAGCGGTTGCACGGCTTCAAGCAGTGCCTCCAGCTCGGGATGCAGCAGTGGTTCTCCGCCGGTGAGCCGCAGGCTGTGGGCCCCGAGCGCCACCGCCGCCTGCACCACCGTCCGCCTTTGTTCGAGAGTCAGCAACCCGCCCGGCTCTTGGTCATCGGGCAGGCAGTAGGGGCAGGCCAGATTGCAGCGGGCCGTGAGCGACAGGCGAAGCACCCCCAGTGGGCGGCCGCGCAGATCGAGTGGCTGCAGGCCGGCGCGGTGATCGACTGAGGGAGCCATGGTGTCCACGCTATGGCTGCAGGCAGTCGTCTAGGCGTTTCCGTCTCGGTTCGTTCTGCCTACCGTGAGGGTCCCCAAGGCCCTAAAAGCCATGGCGAGCGAGGAGTCTGGTCGGTCTGACCCTGCTGCCTCACCGGCTTCTGAGACGTCCACCCGCGGTGGCGGTTGGTCGGTGATTGATGCCTGGGCCCGCGCCACCCTCTCTACGGGCGGCCCAAGGCTGTGGCAAACCTTGAACCACAAGAGCGCGTGCTTGAGTTGCGCTTGGGGCACTGGTGGCCAGAACGGCGGCTTTCGCGATGAGCTGGGCGAGCCGTTGCAGCGCTGTCTGAAGAGTGTTGAGGCGATCCAGGCTGAACTGCAACCGGCGGTCGATCCTTCTGTTTTCGCTGGTCTCTCCGTGGCTGAGCTGCAGCAGCTCAGCTCCAGCGAATGCGACCGCCTGGGACGCCTCGATCGGCCCTTGATCCTGCGAGAAGGCACGGATCACTACGCACCGATTGGCTGGTCAGAGGTGCACGACTTAGTGGCGGAGGCTTTCCGCACGCCACCTCCCGAGCGGGTGGCGTCGTACAGCTCGGGGCGATCCTCCAATGAGGCCGCCTTTCTCCTTCAGCTGCTGCTCAGGGCTCTGGGCTCCAACAACCTGGCTGACTGCTCTGACCTGTGCCATGCCCCCTCCACTATCGGCCTGCGCCGGGTGTTTGGGAATGGCACGTCGATGGTGAATTTGGAGAGCCTGCGGCATGCCGATGGAGTGGTGCTGCTGGGCTCCAACGCGCCGGCCAACCATCCACGCTTGATGAATGAGCTGATCCGTTTGCGGCAGCGGGGCGGCACGGTGATCGTGATCAATCCCGTGCTTGAAGCAGGGTTGCTGCGGTTCGGCTCGCCAGCTTTTCCGATTCGATCGATGCTGGCTGGCGGTAGTGAGATCGCTTCGCTGTTTCTGCAGCCGATTCCCGGTTCTGACACCGCGGTGCTGCTCGGACTTCAGAAAGCCCTGTTCGAGTGCGGCGCGATCCAACTCGATTTTGTTAAGGCTCACAGCGATGGTTGGTCCGATGTGATCGCTCAGATCGAAGCCACCAGTTGGGAGGCCATCACCTCTTGTTGTGGTCTCAGCCGTGAGGAGCTCGAATACACCGCCGCTCGCCTGCACGATTGCCGTGCCGTGGTGTTCGCCTGGGCCATGGGGATTACGCACCACGCCAATGGCACCGACAACGTTCAGGCCATCGCCAACACCGCGATGCTCACCGGCAACGTGGGCCGGATTGGTGCGGGCACGATGCCGATCCGTGGCCACTCCAACGTGCAGGGCTTTGGCTCGATGGGGGTGTCGGTGCACCTGCGCGAGCCGATGCGGATTGCGCTTGAGCAATTAGTGGGCAGGCCCCTCAGTCGAACGCCTGGTTATGACGCTCGCGCTTTGATCGAAGCGGCTGAGTGCGGTTGCGTCGACACACTGCTCTGCCTGGGCGGCAACTTCTTCGGCGCCAATCCCGACAGTGCCCAAGCCCGGCGCGCTCTCGGCCGGATCGACACGGTGGTGTACGTCGCCACAAAGCCCAACACGGGCCACTTTCATGGACTGGCGGCGCGACAGACGCTGCTGCTCCCCGTGTTTAACCGGTTTGAGACCCCGCACCGCACCACTGTGGAATCGGGCAACAACTGGGTGCGGTTCAACGAGGCGGGGACAACGCACCTCCGCGGAAGTGAGCTGATCAGCGAGGTCGAGTTGTTGGCCGAACTGGCCCATCGCCTGCATGGCACGCAGCCCATTGCCTGGCGACGCTTGCAGGATCCCGTGTATGTGCGTGAGTTGATCGCGCGCACCGTGCCGGGTTACGAGGCAATGGCTGGCATTGACACCAGCAAACAGGAGTTCGAGGTGAGCGGGCGGGTGTTTCAGGAGCCGCATTTCCCAACCGCCACAGGCCGCGCTCAGCTCGCTGCTACACCGCTTCCGGATCTCGACTTGCCTGGTCCGGAGCACTTCGGTGGATTAGCGCAAGGTGAGCGTGGTCTGGTGATCAGCCTGATCACAGCTCGGAGTTATGGCCAGCACAACACGGTTGTCTACAAGCTTGGCGATCGGGATCGGGGCATGCCCCATCGCAACACGCTGCTCATCAATCCCGAGGATTTGACCCGCACCGGCTTGGTCGCCCATCAGCGGGTCACCGTGCAGGGTGAGGCTGGATCCCTCGAACAGATTGAGTTGATCCCAGGCTCGATCCGGAGGGGTGCTGGGCTCATGTTCTATCCCGAAGCCAATGTGTTGATGCGTGGCGTTCGGGATCCACAGAGTGGAACCCCAGCGTTCAAGCGCGTGCCTGTTCTGGTGCGTGGCTGAGGCCCTCAGGGAGGTTCACATTCAGGATGGTCTGGGCCTCCAGTGCGACATCGCTGGTGGGCTGTCTCTCCAGCCAGCGCTGCAGCTTCCTTTCACCAGAAGCAATGGTTACTGACAACGCCGCCCGCATCGCGCTCTCGCTGGGATAGATGCCCAGCAACGGTTGTCGGCGTTCACCATCGTGAGCCACGTGAATGCGTTGCGGAGCTGAGGCTGCGGCATCCCGAAGCTCGATCAACGTGGCTGCGTTCAGGTTGGGCATATCCACCGGGCAGAGGAGTAGCTGTTCATTGGGGTGCTGCTCCATCAGCCGATGCAGTGCCAACAGAGGTCCCTCCCACGGCGGTGGTTCGCGGAGGGTCTCCAATTGCGGCAGCTGCAAGGCTTCAGCCAGGGCTTGATGCTGCGGCCAGCGGGTAAGAAGCGTGATCGGTGCATCCAGCTCCGCCAGCAACCGCAGGGTGCGCTCGAGCCAGGTGCCCCCGTCGGGATGCGGCAGCAGGGCTTTGTCTGTTCCCATACGCACACTGCGCCCACCGCTCAGTAGGCAGCAGCGCAGCGCTGGGCTTGGGGGGTGCATCAACCTTTTGGTAGCGGTTGTCACAGGGCGGCGCCAGGCGCCTTGGTGCAATGACACCCTCGCTGGTCTGTGCCCTGATCGCTTCCGCCTCTGCTGATGCTGCCCCTGAAGCGGCGAGGGCCCAGTGCCCCTACTGCGGAGTGGGTTGCGGGCTCGAGTTGAAGCCCCCCAGCGAGCCCAGCGATCCCCAGTGGACGGCCCGCGGTGATCGCCACCATCCCTCGTCCCTCGGGCAGGTCTGCGTGAAGGGCGCCACGGTGGGCGAAACGCTGCACCACAACCGCCTCACCACTCCGCTGTGGCGGGAGAGCCTCGATCAACCGTTCGCGCCGATCAGCTGGGAGCGGGCCTTTGCCGTGCTGGTGGATCGCATCCGCACCACCCTGGCCAGCCAAGGTCCGCAGGGCCTGGCGATCTATGGCTCTGGGCAGTTCCTTACCGAGGACTACTACGTCGCCAACAAGCTGCTCAAAGGCGCCCTGGGTAGCAACAACTTTGATGCCAACTCTCGCCTGTGCATGAGCTCGGCGGTTGCTGGCTATGCCCGCAGCCTCGGCTCCGATGGCCCCCCTTGCTGCTACGACGATCTCGACCACGCCGATCTGGTGTTCCTGATCGGCACCAACACCGCCGACTGCCATCCGGTGCTGTTTCAGCGGCTGCTCAAGCGCAAGCGCAAGCAGAAAGAAGCCCTGCGGCTGGTGGTGGTCGACCCCCGCGCTACGGCGACTTCCGATCCGGCGGATCTGCATCTGGCGATTCGCCCTGGCACCGATCTGGTGCTGCTTCAGGGCATTGGTCATCTGCTGCTGGAGCTGCAAGCGCTGGATGAGCGCTTCATTGCCGAGCACACCGAGGGCTTCGCTGAGCTCAGGGAGCTGTGGAAGCAGTGGACGCCGCAGCGAGTGTGTGATCTCTGCGGGATCGCCGAAGCCGACCTACGCCAACTGGCCCAGTGGTGGGCCGAGGCCTCCGGGGTGCTCAGCCTCTGGTCGATGGGCGTGAACCAGAGCAGCGAAGGCACCGCCACCGTGGCCGGGATCATCAACCTGCATCTGGCTACCGCTCAGATCGGCCGCGCCGGAGCTGGCCCCTTCTCGCTCACGGGCCAGCCCAATGCCATGGGTGGCCGGGAAGCCGGAGGCCTGGCGCAGCTGCTTCCGGGGTATCGCTTCGTGGCCAACCCTGAGCACCGCGCCGAGGTGGAACGTCACTGGGGTTTTGCACCTGGTGCGATCGCCCCGGCACCCGGCCTGGCGGTGTGGGACCAGATCGAGGCGATGGAGCGCGGAGAGCTGGGGTTGTGGTGGGTGGCTGCCACCAACCCGCTGGTGAGCATGCCGGCCCTTGATCGGGTACGCGCGGCTGCGTCCAACTGTCCTCTGGTGGTGCTCAGCGAGGCCTATGCCGGCACCGAAACCGCCGAGGTGGCCCACCTGCTGTTGCCGGCCGCCCAGTGGAGTGAAAAGAGCGGCGTGATGACGAACTCCGAGCGGCGCGTCACCCTTTGCCCCACCTTCCGTGAGCCACCCGGCCTAGCGCGACCCGATTGGGCGATCTTTGCGGAGCTGGGCCGCCGGCTCGGGTTCGAGCAGCAGTTCAGCTATGGCTCCGCCGCAGAGGTGTATACCGAGTTCACCGCGCTCACCGCCGGCCGGGTGTGTGATCTCAGCGGGCTCAGCCATGGGCTGCTGGCGGAGCATGGACCCCAGCAATGGCCATTCCCCTCCGGCAGTGAACCCGGCAGCGGCGCAGCGCGGCTCTACACCGACCATCGCTTCCCGACCGCGACCGGCAAGGCCCGCCTCTTGGCAGAGCAGCCGATGGGGCTGGCGGAACCCCCCTGCGAGCAGTATCCGTTGGTGCTCACGGTGGGTCGCTACCTGGGCCACTGGCACACCATGACCCGCACCGCCCATGTTGCGCGGGTGGCGAAGCAGCACCCGGAGGCGCTCCTGGAAGTACACCCCACCGATGCGGCGCGCCATGGCCTCACCGATGGCGCTAAGGCCGATGTGCGTTCACGCCGCGGTGTGATCACCGCACGGGTCCAAGTCAGTGATCGCATTCGCGCGGGCACCGTGTTTCTCCCCATGCATTGGGGTGCCAGTCAGGTCAACGCCTGTGAGGCCAACCGGTTGATGCATGAGCTGGGTTGCCCCCTTTCGAAGCAGCCCGAGCTCAAGGCGGCGGCCGTGACCCTCTCCGCCACCAGCTGAGGGCTTGACTTCAGCGTCCGAGCAGCTGCGGAGAGACCCGCAGCAGAGGTTGAGGCCCAGCGTCTTGCTCCAGCAACCCCTGTTCGCGCCAGCGTGAAAACTGCCGCGTCACCGTGACCCGGGTGTGCCCGCTCAAGGCGGCCAAGTCCCCATGGGTGAGGCGCAGAGGGAGTTCATACCAGTCGCCATTGCGGCGGCCCAGTTGCTCCACCAGGAGCTGCAGTAGGGCAACAATCCGTTTCTGGGCGTCGTGGAGATTGCGAATGAACAGCAGGGCGAGGGTCCAGTCGTGAAGGCTGTGAGCACCCTCATCCGGTTGCCCGATTGAATCCTCCACCAGCTGCGCAGGGCTCAGGGCCTCAAGGTGGAGCCGGCTGTTGCGCAGCAGATCCAAGGGGAGCTGATCACCGGCCTGGAGGAAGCCAAGGATGACCGGTTGAGCCTGAAGAGCCTCTTCTTGGGGTTTGGAGGCCGATACGCGCACCAGTCCTGAACGCACAGTCAGACATTCGAGTTGCCTGACGGGCCTGGGGTCCAGCAGAACCTTGGCCCCGGGCTTCAGGCTCAGGGCCGCTGGCGCCTCAGTCGTCGTCATGGGCGTAACGGCGATAGAGGAAGTCGAGGGCGTGGTTGCGCAGCTGGCCGTAGCGCGGATCGTCCTGGATCGATTCGAAGCTGCGGGGCCGCTCGAAGGGCACCTCCATGATTTCGCCGATGGTGGCGGAGGGACCGTTGGTCATCATCACGATCCGATCGGAGAGGAACAGGGCCTCATCAATGTCGTGGGTGATCATCAGCACGGTGGGTTTGTGCTCACGCCAGATGGCCAGCAACTCCTCCTGCAGCTCTTCTTTGGTGATCGCATCGAGGGCGCCGAAGGGTTCATCGAGCACCAGAACTTCCGGCCGCACGGCCAGGGCCCGGGCGATGGCCACCCGCTGGCGCATACCTCCTGAAATCTGGGCGGGCCGTTTGCGGCGCGCTTCGATCAAACCCACCATCTCGAGGTGATGGGTGACGGTCTGGGCGCGGGAGGCGGCGTCCAGTTCGGGCCGGGCTGCTTTCACCGCCAGATCCACGTTCTGCTCCACCGTTTTCCAGGGCAGCAGTGAGTAGTTCTGGAACACCACCATCCGGTCGGGGCCGGGGCGATCGATCGGCACATCCCGGAGGGTCACGCTGCCGCTGCTGGGTTGGAGAAAGCCCGACACCATGTTGAGCAGGGTGCTTTTGCCGCAGCCGGAGTGGCCGATCACACAGATGAATTCACCCTGGGCCACCTCCAGGTTGATCTCCTTCAGGGCCTCAAAGGGGCCCCGTTGAGTGTGGAACACCTGCCCCACATTGTTGAAAGAGAGGTAGGGCTGGTCTCGCTGCTCGGTGGCGGTCGTCAGGGGTGCACGGGTCATGGCGCTGGTCATCTCAATGGGCAGCGAGGGGGCGTTGGCTCGAGCCGCTGGGCAGCGGGATGCTCTCCAGAGCGGTGGCGCGGCTGTAGGGCAGTTGCTTCAGGTAATCGAGCGGGTTGTCCTGATCGAAGGCCAGGCCATCGGCGAGGGCGAAGGGTGCCCGTTCCGGCCTGAGGTCGGCAAAGCCGGCGCGCTCCAGAGCACGGCTGCAGAGGTCGCTGCGATACACATGGCTGAGCAGCTCCAAGCGATTGGAGGGGAAAGGGCTCCAGCCCCAACGGCTGAACTGGCTGAGGATCCAGCTGCCCTCTGCGCTGTTGGCCAGGTGAGCCCTGTCGCTGTGGAAGCGATTCAAGGGAAGGCGCACGCCGCTGGGTACGTCGCTGCCGAAGTCGAACTGACTCTGTAAGGCCAGAGCGGAGCCTTTGCCCAACCACTGGCTAGCGCCGAGCAGGCCCACGAGATGGTCGTGTTCGGCCGGGTCTTCGCAGAGCTGGCCACCACGCATCAGGGCGGCGCTGAGATCCAGCAGAGCGTCCTGGTGGTTCAGCGCCCAGTTCTCGTGGCAGGTGAGCACCTTTTCGGGGTGGTCACTCCAGATGTCGAGATCGGTGGCCAACAGCGTGACCAGCCCTGCTTCCAGGGCCTTGGCCACGCGGTAGCGACCGGCGATGAAGCCATCGATCTCGCCAGCCCGGAGTGTGGCCTCCATCGCCATGGGCGAGAGAGCCATTAGCTCCACATCGCGATCGGGGTCAATGCCGCCGCTGGCGAGCCAATGGCGCAGCAACAGCTCCTGCATGTTGCCTTTGTGGGCCACCGCCAGGCGCAGCCGTGTTCCGGTGCCCTTGATCTGGGCGGCCAGGCTGCCGAGATCCTGGATGCCGAGATCAGAGAAGCGACGAGCCAGGCAGAGGGCGTTGCCGCTGCGGGTCACGGTCATCGGGGTGACGGCCGGCCAGGCGCCCTGGCCTCCCAAGCCAAGGGTCAGGGCCAGGGGCGTGGTAGCGGAGGTGATCGCCACGTCGAGTTCGCCGGCCTTCAGCTGATCTTCCAGGGTTTGCCAGCGATCGAAGGCCACGGGCTTGAGCTCGAGGCCGCGTTGCTGCAGCAAGCCGCGATCCATAGCCATCGCCAAGGGGGCGATGTCGAGGCCGGGCAGGTAGCCCAGCCGCACGGTTTGCACCGCAGGGGCAGCCACCGGCACCACGGAGGGGCGACTCTGCTTGCGCTGCTTGAGACGCCGCTGCTGTTGCAGGAAGCTGATCAACTCGCTGCGCAGGTGGTAGTAATCGGGGTGATCCATCACGTCCAAGCGCTGGCGCGGCCGCGGCAACGGGACGTTCAGGATCTGCCCGATGCCGGCCTCCGGACCGTTGGTCAGACACACCACCCGATCGGAGAGCAGCAGCGCTTCATCCACGTCGTGGGTCACCATCACGGTGGTGACGCCCGCCTGCTGACAGATCTGCATCAGTTGCTGTTGCAGGTTGCCGCGGGTGAGGGCGTCGAGGGCGCCGAAGGGCTCATCGAGGAGCAGCAGCCGCGGGCGAATTGCCAGGGCCCGGGCGATCGCGACCCGTTGTTTCATGCCCCCGGAGAGTTCACCGGGAAACTTGTCTGCGGCAGCGCCCAGACCCACCAGCTGGATGCTCTGCTCGATGCGCTCACGGCGCTCGGCTTCGCTGGAGCCCGTCATCACGTTGTCCACCGCCAGGGCGATGTTCTGACGCACGGTCTGCCAGGGCAGCAGCGAGTAGTTCTGGAACACCACCATCCGGTCGGGCCCGGGATCGGTGACCTGACGGCCATCCATCAAGATGCCGCCGGTGCTGGCCTGGTTGAGGCCAGCCATCAGGTTGAGCAGGGTGGATTTGCCGCAACCGGAGTGGCCGATCAGGGAGATGAACTCACCTTCCGCGATCGTGAGGTCGATGTCCTTGAGGGCCACGTAGCGGCCGCCGTCATCCAGGGGGAACACCTGGGTGACGTCATCAACCGTGAGCAAGGGGAGGGCCATCCTCAGTTGCCTCCCTTGGCGACACGGCTGCCGACATAGGCCACCAGGCGATCCAGGGCCAGGCCCACGACGCCCACATAAATGATGGCGAGAATGATCTGGCTGGAGCTGGAATCGCCGCCGGCGTTATAGGCATCCCAGATGAAATAGCCGATACCGCCGTCGGCTTTGAGCATTTCAGCGGCCACGATCGCCAACCAGGCCAGACCCACCGAAATCCGCAGACCGGTGAAGACGTAGGGAACCGTGGCCGGGATCACGATGTTGCGGATGTAGGCGCCTTTGCGCAGCCGCAGCACCCGCGCCACGTTGGTGTAATCCTGCGGGATTTCGCGGATGCCAACGGCCGTATTGATGATGATCGGCCAGATGGCGGTTATGAAGATCACGAAGATCGCCGAAGTATTGGCGTCTTGGAACACCATTAACGAGATCGGGAACCAGGCCAGAGGCGGCACCGTGCGCAGCACCTGAATCACCGGATCGAGGCCTTTGCCGATGAAGCGGTTCAGGCCGAGCACGCCACCAATGGCGATCCCAACCACAGCCGCCAGGCCATAGCCCAAGGCCACCCGTTGCAGCGAGATCAGGATCTGCCAACCGAGGCCTTTGCTAGTGCCCCCGTCATCGAAGAACGGTTGGCTGATGTACGGATCCCAAGTTTCTACGATCACGTTGATCGGCCCTGGCAGCCGTGCCATGCCGAGGATCAGCGAGAGGATCTGCCAGGCGATCAGGAACCCGCCGATGCAGATCAGGTAAGGCATCAGGTTGCGCAGGCCCGGTTGCAGGCGGCCCAGTTTCGAAGGCCGTCTGGAACGGCTGCCGGGTGTGATCGCAGTCATCAGAGACGTGAATGAAGACAAGAGGACTCCACCGGCCGCTGCGGCAGCAGTCGTGGAGGAGTTGGAGTTGATCGATTGAGGCGGAGGTAGCCCGCAGGCTCCCCGGCGCGCATCAGCTCAGGGCCTTGATCTTGAGGCTGTCGAGGTAGGCCTTGGGGTTCTCAGGGTCGAACACCACACCATCGAAGAAGGTTTCCTTGCCACGCGAATCGCTCGCGGGAATCGCACCCTGCTGGCCGATGGCGGTGGCGGCTTCCTTCCAGAGGTCGGCGCGGTTCACCTTGTTCACCAGAGCATCGATGTCGGTGTTAGCCGGCAGATAGCCCCAGCGCATGTCCTCGGTCACGAACCATTTGTCGTGGCTCTTGTAGGGGAAGGAGGCGTTGCCATCCCAGAACAGCATCTTGTAGGGGCTGTTCTTCACATCACGGCCATCGCCGTAGTTCACATTGCCAGCCAGGCGCGGCTTGATGTCGGCAACGGGCGCCTTGATGTACTTGTCCTTGGAGATGATTTCGCACATCTCGTCGAGGTTGGCGGGATCCTGGCACCAGATCTGGGCTTCCTGAACGGCCATCAACATCGCCTTGGCAGCCTTGGGGTTCTTATCCACCCAATCAGCGCGCATCGAGAAGGATTTCTCGGGGTGCTTGTCCCAGAGTTCGCCGGTCTGAGCAGCGGTGTAGCCCAGCTTCTTGTTCACCAGGCGCTGGTTCCAGGGCTCACCCACGCAGAAGGTGTCCATGGTGCCGGTCTGCATGTTGGCCACCATCTGCGGCGGCGGGATCACCACCAGGTCGGCGTCCGCGTTGGGGTCGATGCCGTTGGCGGCCAGCCAGTAGCGCATCCACAGATCGTGGGTGCCGCCCGGGAAGGTGACGGCCGCCTTGAACTTCTTGCCCTGGGCCTTGCGGCCCTCCACGGCCTTCTTCAGTCCGGCGGCGTTGTCGATGGTGAGATCGGTGTCGAGGAACTCCTTCGACACCGAGATCCCCTGCCCCTGGGTGTTGAGCCGCGCCAGCGTGTACATCGGTAGCGGCTGCTTGCTCTTGGTGATCTTGCCGGCCGTGAGCAGCAGGGGCATCGGCGAGAGGATGTGGGCGCCATCGATGCCGCCCTTGGCGCTGCCGAGCTCGAGGTTGTCGCGGGTGACGGCCCAGGAGGTCTGCTTCACCACCTTCACGTCCGGCATGCCGTGCTTGGCGAACAGGCCCTTTTCCTTGGCGATGATCAGGGGAGCGCTGTCGGTGAGGGCGATGAAGCCGAGCGTGGCGCCAGCCACTTCAGGAGCTTCAGCACCGGTGGCGGCGCTTTGAGCAGGGGGTTTCTTGCTGCCACCACAGGCAGCCAGCCACATCGCACCGGCGGCCGTGCCAGCGGTGGTGATCAGAAATTTGCGGCGCGACAGGTTGGACATGGGCGCGAAGCGTCTGGATGGATGAACGGGTTGAACAACGCACGCCAGCCCTGAAGAAGGCAGGCGTTCTTCAGACGGGCTCTCAACAACGGGCCACGTTCCGGTTAATTCAGATTCGGGTTGGCGCTCAAGCTGACCAACAAACCCAAGAGATCACGCGGGTCAGACCGTCTCTGGTGGCCGTTGCTACGAATTTGTTGATTGGGGCCCGTCTTGGTGTTCCAGCGAACCTGCATTTGGTGGCGGTTGCAGCAGCACCTCGCTGAAGGCCGCTTCCAAGTTGTGGTGGTCATGGCCCGGGCGGGCCAGTTTGCAGAGGGCGAACCGCTCCAGTTCCGCCAGCCGCGCCCACTGCGTCACGCTCAGGCTGATCCCCCGTTGCGCTGCAGCGCGCTCCACGTCTGGAGGGAGGGCATCGGTTTGCTGCCACGGTTCTGAGAGGGCCGCCGGCAGGGGCTTGGCCTCCCCTTCAGCCATTGCAGCCGTGAGGGTCTGCAGGTGCGCCCGCAGCGTCCGAAGCGATGGGGGGTCGTCGGGCCAGAGCACGATCTCCTCGCGCTCGGGCTGGCTCATGGCCAACCAGTGGCTGAGCTTGAGTTTCAAGCCGATCAGATCGAGCTTGCGCCGCACGCAGAGGGGAATGCAGCGCCAGCTGCCCAGGAAGTCTTGCTCAAAGGAGAAGCAATGTTGGGCTTGGGGGAGGGCGATGGCCATGGCGGGCTCAGGGCAGGGCCTGTCGCATCTTGTGCAACTGCTGCAGCACGGCACCGCTGTTCAGCAGGGTCTCGGCCTGTCGAATGCCCTCGGCCTGATCAGGGCAATGGCCGGCTTGCCAGAGGTAGGTGCCGGCGTTCCAGCGCAGCGGGTTGACCAGGTCCCCTTGCCCGCCCAGGGCGGCCAGGGCTTGAGCGCTCCAGCTCTCCAGGCTCTGCCAGGCGGGGTTGTCTCCGTAGCAGCCATGGTCGCGTGGGTGCAGGATCAGGCGCTCGTTGGTTTGGCCCTGGATCCGAGCGGTGACACAGGCGCGGCTGGTCGGGAGGTCGGTGCTGCCCTCCAGGCCTTTCACCGTGAACACGTTGGTTTCGCCGGCCAGGCGGAGCGCTTCCCAGGCCCGGGCTTCCGTTGGGGGATGCACAAAGCCGCTCACCAACAGGTGATCACCCTGATGGGCGGTCCAGATCAGCTCCAAGCTGGCCAGCGGCGGGCGCTTGCCGATGTCATCGCGAATCGGGATCAGAGACTCCGCTTCCTGGAAGTGATCGGGCTGGTGAATCAGGGCCAGCTTCCAGCGATCCAGGCTGGCCTGAACCCAGCTCAGGGATTTGCCCGTGAGAGGGAGCCCCAGGCTTTCAAACAGGGCGGCCGCCGTGACGCCGTATTTCACCGGCATCGGGTTGCCGCCCTGAAGCACTACTGGCACCCCCGCGGTGGCCAACACCAAGGCGGTGAGCGGATAGATCGGTGCGGTGCGGCTCCGCCCGTCGAAGGGCATGCCGAAGCACAGCGCGGGTGTGCGGCTGGTGAGCACCGGCCCGCGGCTGTTGTAGACATCCAGCATCCCGGTGAGCTCCTGGGGCTCAGGCCTGCGGATGCGATGGGCGATCAGGAAGGCACCCATCTGTGCCTCTGTGGCAGCGCCATCGAGCATCAGCTCCATGGCATCGGCGGCTTCCTCGCGCGTCAGCCCACTGCTGGTGTGCTCGCCGCTGCCCACCTTCCCGAGGTAGGTGCGGAAGCGCAGGCGAGGTTCAGACGGGGCCTCTTCCACGGGCCGCGGTTTCGTACTCGACGACGCGGTCATCAACCACGGGCTGGATGGATGTGTGAAAAGTCTGGCTCACAGCGTTACAGCGATTGAGCCGCTAGTGATCCAGGAACAGTCGGGCCGTAGCAAGCGCTGCACAGGCTCCTGGCCAAGACCATGAGCGTGAGCCGGCACGTTGCTGCCTTTCCCTGTGTCCCTCTCCTCTATCTCTGCCGCCCTGCTGGCCGCCAAGCGTGCCAAGGGTCTGAGTTTTGCGGATCTGGAGGCGGCCCTGGGCCGCGATGAGGTGTGGATCGCCTCGCTCTTCTACGGCCAGGCCACGGCATCGCCCGAGGAAGCCGAGCATCTTGCGGGTCTGTTAGGTCTGGATGCCGAGCTGGTGGAGGGTTTGCAGCGCTACCCCACCAAGGGTGGCCTCGATCCGGTCATCCCGACCGACCCTTTGCTCTATCGCTTCTACGAAATCCTGCAGGTCTACGGAATGGCTCTGAAGGATGTGATCCAGGAGAAATTCGGCGACGGGATCATGAGCGCCATCGATTTCAGCTTGGATGTTGAGAAGGTCTCTGACCCTGCCGGGGATCGGGTTCAGGTCACGATGTGCGGCAAGTTCCTCCCCTACAAAAAATGGTGAGGCGTTGACCGGCCTGCATCAGCGAAACGCCCGTTCGGTAACGACCGCGACACTTCAAGGTCACGGCCTTTGAGCACCCTTGGTCCTCCCTGCGCGACGGCTGCAGTCATGGTTGCCACCCTCAGCAAGATCGAGCAGGCCAAGGCTGAGCTCTGCGGTTTGGAGCTGGCGCCCCGCTTGGCGGAGCTGGCTGCTGAGGGTTGGGACAACCTCGATGAAGCCACCCTCACCATTCGCTTGAAATGGCTGGGGATCTTCTTTCGCCCGGTGACCCCCGGGCGGTTCATGGTGCGGCTGCGCTTGCCCAACGGGGTCATCAACGCCGATCAACTGCAGGTGCTCTCGGATGCGGTGGATCGCTGCGGTGAGCACGGCTCCGCCGACATCACCACCCGCCAGAACCTGCAGCTGCGTGGCCTGCTGCTGGAAGACATGGCCCCGCTGATGGCTGCCATGGAGGCAGTGGGTCTGACCAGCCGCCAATCCGGTCATGACAACCCCCGCAACCTCACCGGCAATCCCCTGGCGGGCATCGACCCTGAGGAGCTGGTGGACACCCGGCCTCTGGTGGAGGCGATTCAGCAGCGCCTCTTGGCTGCCGATGGTCCGCGCAACCTGCCCCGCAAGTTCAACATCGCCGTCGGCGGCGCCCCCGACAGCTTCCTGCTGCACAACGACCTGGCCTTCCTGCCGGCCGATCACAACGGAGTGCTCGGTTTCACCGTGATGGTGGGCGGCTTCTTCTCCGCCCAGCGCAACGAGCTGGCTATCCCCCTGGGGCTGTGGCTGCGTGCCGATCAGCTGGCCGATTACAGCCTGGCCACCCTGCGCCACTTCGAGCGTTGTGGCAATCGTCAAGCCCGCAACAAAAGCCGCCTGATGTACCTGGTGGATGAGCTGGGGCTTGAGGGTTACCGCCAGGCGGTGCTCGAGGAGTTCAGCGCCTTGGGCGGTGAGGCCGCATCCCACGACGGTCAGCATCTGGTGAACCGGGCCCCTCGCTCCGCTCTCGGGGTGAATGCCCAAAAGCAGGAGGGGCTGAGTTGGGTGGGGCTGAGCGTGCCGGTGGGCCGGCTTGATGCAGCTTCGATGCTGGAGCTGGCACGCCTCGCCCGCCGCTATGGCAGCGGTGAGTTGCGCTTCACCGAAGCCCAGAACGTGTTGCTCGTGAATGTGCCCAACGATCGCCTAGAAGCCCTCCTGGCTGAACCGCTCTTGCAGCGCTTCAAGAGTGAACCCGGCGCCCTGATGGCCGAGGCGGTGAGCTGCACCGGCAACCGCTACTGCAGCTTTGCTCTAATCCCCACCAAAACCACGGCCCAGGCCGTGGTGGAGGAGTTGGAGCGCCGCCTCGATCTCCCCCATCCCGTTCGCAGCCACTGGACCGGTTGCCCCAATGCCTGCGGCCAGCCCTACATGGGTGAGATCGGACTCATGGGGGCGAAAGCCCGCCACGATGGCCAGATGGTGGAGGCGGTCAAGATCTTTCTTGGTGGGGATATGGGCGCCGATCCCAAGCTGGCGGAACTGCACGACAAAGGAGTCCCGTTGACCCTCCTGCCAGATGTGCTCGAGCAGTTGCTGGTGGAGCGTTTCGGTGCCCGCCCCAAAGCTGCGTCCTGCCAGGCTGGTTGAAGCGGTGATCTCTGCGCCCTTGGGGCTGAGCCAATCCACGGACCCTTGGCAGGATCTGCAGGCGCTCCGTCGCGGTCGCCTGCCCCTCGAGCCGGTTCTGGAGCAGATCCATCAAGGCCTGCTGCCGCTTTCCGCAGATGTCTTGGCGGCCCTGATGGGACGCCTGGATCGCTCTGCCGTTGAGCGGTTGCTGGATGGCCCGCTGGCTGGAGATCGTGCTCCTCTGTTGCAAGCGGCGCGCCTGGAATTCGTTGCCCTGGCCGACGATCCCCTTGTTCGGCAGGCCTGGTTGGAGCCTCTGCTGGCTCTGCCGGAGAGCGTTGCGGTGTTGGAGGTTCTTGGCCATTTTCAGGATCCGCGCGTGGCCGCGCGGCTGCGCTCGTTTGTGGCGGCGATCAACCCCACGGAGCGCCAGGACATCAACCTCCAGCGCCTGTTGCCCCTCTTGGGCCGCCAACGCCAAGCAGAAGATGCCCAGCTGTTGCTTGCCCTGGTGCAGGAGCCGGCTCCCCAGGCTTGGCGGCGTGCCGCTCTAGAGGCGGTCGCCTTAGGTCTCTCGGCCTGGCCTCAGGAGCCTCTTGCTAGCGCCATGGCGCAGCTGGCCGCGGATCTCGATCCGTTGCTGGCCTCTGACGCGGTTGACCTCTTGAGTCGCCTCCCAGATGGGCAGCGGCACTTGCGCCAGTTGCTCCGCTGCGCCTTGGATCCGGCGGTGGCGGAGCGCCTTCGCCGCAGGCTGCAGCGTTCACCCCTGGTGCTGGTAGTGCATGGACGGCAGGGCGGTGTGATCCCCGAGGCGCTGCTATGGCTGGCGGCCGAGCTTGAGCAACGGCGGCAATCCCCTGTATTGCTTCAGGCGCTCACGGCGGAAGCCCCGGCTGGCGATGCTCGTTTCCAGCTGGCCGCGCGCCGCGCCGGAGTGCTCACCCTGGTGCCTCTGCTGTTGCTACCCGGCGAGCATGCCCGCAGCGATGTGCCTGCCATCGCTGCGCAGTGGCGGGGCGCTGCTCCCGGTGTGGGCGTGCGGCGTCACGCCTTTCTTGGCGCTTGGCCGGCGTGGCAGCGACTGCTGGCGGGTGAGTGGTCTCGTCTGGCGGCGGGGCGGACCCTGCTCTGGCTGCACCATCCCCTCGAGGGTGGCCTTGCTCAGCGCTATCTCAGTCACCTGTCTGCGGGGGTGGGCTATCCCGGGATGGCGGTCTCCTACAGCGATCCCCAGCCCCGGCCGGCGGCGGTGCTGGCTCCCCTCACCCTGGCCCCCAATCGATTGAGTGAATCCCTCAAGATGGAGCGATTGGCACCGCCAGCTGAGGTGCTGCCTCCCCTGCTCGAACTGCCTGGCGTGCGCGACTTCCTGCTGTCTGCTCTGGAGGTCTTGCCGTGAGCGGCAAGGTCTATCTCGTGGGGGCAGGCCCGGGGGATCCCGATCTGCTGACCCTGAAGGCGCATCGCCTCCTTGGGAGTTGCGATGCCCTCGTTTACGACTCCCTGGTGCCGCGGGAGGTCCTGGCCCTGGTGCCCGACACCGCCGAAAAGCATTTCGTGGGCAAGCGGCGCGGGCACCACTCCGTGCCGCAGCCGAGCACTAACGCTGTGCTGGTGGAGATGGCCCAGCGGCATCAGTGTGTGGTGCGCCTTAAGGGCGGTGATCCCTTTTTGTTTGGCCGCGGCGGGGAAGAAGCCGCCCATCTCGAACGCCATGGTGTGGCCCTGGAGGTGGTGCCCGGTGTCACAGCAGGTATTGCCGCCCCCGCTTACGTGGGAATCCCTGTGACCCACCGCCGTGCCGGCAGCTCCGTCACCTTTGTGACCGGCCATGAGGAGATCGACAAAGCCCGCCCCGCTGTCGACTGGCGCACCCTGGCCCGCTGCAGCGATGGCCTGGTGATCTACATGGGGCTCCACAACCTTCCCCACATCTGTGAGGAATTGATGGCCGGTGGCTTGGCCTCCAGCACCCCTGCCGCGGCGGTGCAGCAGGGCACGGTGCGAGGCCAGCGGGCGGTGATCGCCGATTTGGCGGGTTTGGCGATGGCCGTGCGAGAGGCCGAGCTGGCTTCCCCCTCGATCGTGGTGATCGGGGAGGTGGTGAATCAGCGGGTGGTGAGTTGCGCGCCCGAGCCAGCTGCGGTGGAGATGCCGATTCCCCTCAAGCAGGACTGAGGACCCGCTCCGGTCGAGCGGCTTTGCGGTTGAGGTGGAGGTGGCGCAGTCCCCAGCGTCGCTGCTGCCTCTCTTTGTGGTCAGTGATCCAGGCCTCGTCTTCGGCGCTGAGGGCCGCACGGTCAGAGGCATCAATGCCGGCGTAGAGCAGATGCATGATGCGATCGATGTCGAGTTCCAGGGCCGCCACCTCCTGCCAGAGACGCTCACTGCCTTTGCGATCAGCCCGCAGAAACTGAGCGTCCATCAGCTCCTGAACCAGCAACAGCACCAGAGCCTGTTGCTTGCGGGCGGTGAACACCGCGCTGGTGATGCCCGATCGCCAGCTTTGGTGCGTGCAGCTGCTGGAGGGTGCGGTCATGGCAGCTAGCCGTAGGTGTAACCAACGCTACCCATGGTTCAACCACTCGGAGAACTGGACTGTGTAACGGTCGATTGCGTAGCCGAGCGCACGACGGCCGGAGTGGCCGTCGCGGTTCAGTGGCGCGAACACTCACGCCGGCCATGTCCGCCTTGTCCAGCCAGCCTGTATCGCGGTCGCCGATGTTTGAGCTGATTCCCTACGAGAAGTTCCGCGATACCCCCGCGGTTCGCTTCTTCGACATCACCGTTGCCGAATCCAACGCCCGCGACCTGGTGATCCACTCCGGGCCGGCGATTAGTCCTCCGGATGAAGAGAAAACCGGAGCCTGGCAGTTTTATCTGCACCCCCACCAGGAAGACAACCTCCTCGCCCTGCATGGAGGCCGCACCTTTTATCTGGTGAACTTCGGCTGGAATTACCCGTATCACATTGTTCGCCTGGAAACCGGCGGCGACATCCTGCGCATCCCGCCCGGCACCTTCCACCGTTCCGTTTCGGATCCCGACGGCTCCGTGGTGCTGAACCAGTCAGTGCGTGAGGAGGGCGCCAGTGTGGTGCGCGAATTCCGCGTCTACAACAGCCGGTTGATTCCCCGGCTGTTTGCCACCACCTTCAAGACGGCTCCCCTACCCAAACTTCACGGCGTCAGTTGGTAGATCCCGCTGGCTGAGGCGCTCACAGGCGGCATAGGCCGCCGGCAGGTTGGCGACCCGCTGCCAGGCCCCATCCACTTGGTCGTGGTGCACCACATAGCCGCCACCGCCATCGCGGCCGATGCGGCATCCGTCGCCGGTGAGACCGACCACATGCAGTTGTCCGCCCATGAACCCTGCCCCGTACTGATTCGGTTTTAAGCCTGGTGACGGGCGCGCGCTCTGTGTTGCTTTGCCCACGCAATCAAACGTGAGCCTTGGGAATAAAAGCTGAAGCGATGTTCCGATTTGCTGGGCAATTCAGCGTGTCTCAAGCCGCAGATCCAGGGTGCAGTCATGCTCCCGCTCCCCTCGGAGTGCCCCTTGCGCTGCGGCGGGGGCGGGGCGCAGGTTGACTTCCCCTGTCAGGGGCTCAAAACCTCTGGACTCGCTCTCCAACTGCCAGGCGGCGAGCTGCTGAGCGCTGGAGCGCTCCAGCAGTTCCAGCTTCAGGGGCACCTGCGGAGCAAGGCAGGGATGGAGGCAGGGGAAGAGTGCTTCCTGCCGGTAGCGAACGGCCACGGGGCGCTGCGGATCGCTGGGCCAGGGAATCTCCCGCCCTTGGAGGCGCAGCAGGTAGTCCTGCCGCAGGGCCCCATTGGCGCAGATCTCAAAACGCCGCAGTGAGCTGTCGACAAAACGACTGGTGCTGCCCCCCTCCACGGGGGTGTCGCAGAGCAGGGGCCACGGTTCGAGGGCCTGACGGATCTCCAGCTCGGCTTCGCCAAGGCCCCACTGCAGCAGGCAGGGGAAGCGCCAATCCCAGATCTCTCGCAAGGGTTCAGGATCCAGCGGAAGCCCGTCAGCCTCCAGGTCGGCCAACAGCAGCTCCAGGTCTGCCCAGAGGGCTGAGGGCAGCAGCTGGCGATCGTGCAGATCGGCGCCCCAGGGCTTGAGCGCACTGGGCCGCAGCGCAGGGTTGAGCAGGCGCACCAGCAGGGCGCGAAACAGCAGAGCCACCGTGGTGCTCCAGTGGTGATGGGGCAGGGATTCCAGTGCCCGGAACTCCAGCAGCCCTTGGCAGCCCGCGGCCCAGGCGGGGTTCCAGAACTTGTCGAGGCTGATCTCACTGCGGTGGGTGTTGCCGCTGCGGTCTGCATGCAGGTGCCGCAGGGTTTCGCCAATGGCGACCCGCTGGTCTCCGCTGGGCAGCCGTTCCAGGGTGTGGTGGGCCAGCTCCAGGTCGAGCCGCTGGGCGCTGCCCTCATCGGGTCGGGGCGCCTGGGAGGCCGGGCCGACGCTCCGGCCACTGAACAGATAGGCCAGGCTGGGGTGGTGTTGCCAGTAGCGCAGCACCCCCACCAGCCAGGCGGGGCGTTGGAAGAAGGGGTGGTGCTGCAGGTCGGCTCCCCCAAAGAGCAGATGGTTCCCGCCTCCTGTGCCTTCACTGCGCCTTCCGTTTTGCTTCCAGCTGCGCAGGCCAACGGCGGCGCCGGCCAGCTCCAGCTGTTCGATCCAGTCGGCGTACTCCTGCCAGCTGCGGCACACCGGAAGATTGATTTCCAGAACACCGGGGTCGGCGGTGAGCCCCAGCACCTGCCAGTGGCTCATGGCATCCCAGGGGAGCACCCCGCTGAGTTCTGGTTGGGGCCAGCCCTGACTCAGCTCGGCCAGGCATTGCAGCAACTGCAACAGGGGTTCGCGCTCCAGCGGGGGTAGGAACAGGGACCAGCCGCTGCTGTTCCACTCCACCGTGAGCACCTGCCGGAGTGCGCCGGTGGGGAAGTGTTCTAGGGGAAGCCGCAGCCCGGCGGGCCCGGGGGCTTCGTTGAGCATCCGCAGGTCTTGATCGAGGGGCCATGGCACGCTGAACCAGAGGCCCAGGTCACAACTCAGGGGAATGGCCCACACCTGGCCCTCGGGTTGAAGTGGGTCTCGCAGCGCCAGAGGTTCTGCTGGGCAGCCGAGGGTTCTGCAGAGCTCTCCGATCAGCTCCAACACCTGGGTCGCCGTGGGTGGTTCCGCGTCGTCTGCGCTCCCCCACGCCACCAGGGGTTTGCTTTCAGGCCCGGTGATCAGCCGCAGCGCCCAGCGGGGATTGGCCTCGCCGTCGTAGCGCTTGCCGGGGCAGTAGAGCAGGGTGCTGCCGGGCCACGCCCGCCGTTGCAGTTCTGCCGCCAGGGCTTTGGCGTAGCTGAGCTTGCTGGGGCCATCGGCTGACACCGACCATTCGGCACCCTCGGGCTGGTCGGGCACCAGGGTCGGCTCGCCCCCCATGGTGAGCGTGATGCCGGCTTGGTGTAGTCGCTCCTCCAGGCGTGCGGCGGTCTCTTGGATGGGGGGAAACGCTGTCAAGGCGTGAGGGGCCGTGGAAGCCTCCCCGTCATGGCCGCTCTGGCGCCGGGATGGAGCACCAATCGCTACCGGATGGCGGAACTCAAGATCTCCGCACTGATTTCCCACTCCAAGCTGCTCTCCACACCAGGGGGCCCGGAAAAGGTGCCGCAGACGGCTGCCGTGAGGTCGGGTTTCGAGGAGGTCACCACCGGGATGTAGCGCTCATCCACGGCCCCCTGACCGCTGGGGTCAAAGCCGCGCCAGCCCGCACCCTGCAGATACACCTCGGCCCAAGCGTGCAGGTCGTAGCGCTCGGGTCTGGGCTCCACCAGGTGGTAGCCACTCACAAAGCGTGCCGGCAGACCGAGGCTGCGGCAGCACTCGATCATCAGCATCGCCAGATCCCTGCAGGACCCCACCCGTTCCTTGAGGGTGCGCCCCGCCGGCCAGGCGGGTCCCACGTGCCGCTGGGTGTACTTGACCCGGTCCTGAATGATTTCGATCAGCTGCTGGAGGAAGTTGAGGCTGCTGCCATCGCTTCCCATCAACGCTTCCTGGGCCATGTCGACTGCGGCTGCATCGTGTTGTCCGTTGGGAAGCCAGCCCTGCAGGTTGCTGAGCAGATCGGGGTTGAGTTTGCCGATCGGAATCGGAAGCTGCGCCAGTTCCATCTCGAGGCAGGCCTCGATCAAGGGAGCCGTGAAGGTCTCCACCTCACTGGTGGCCACCACCGTGAAGGCTTCGGTCTCCTGAAGGAAGCGGGCCCGGGTGATCGTGTCGCCCCCCGCGGCCATCAGGTCACAGAGCTGGCTTGGCTCAGGAGAGATCTCCAGCTTGAAGTCGATCAGGCGCTGAAAGCCTTGGGGCCTCGGCCGCAGGCAGAAGCGGTGGGGCCCCAGGACCACCGGCTTGGTGTAGCGGTAGTCGAAGCGGTGGATTAAGCGGGCGCGCATGCCAGGTCGTGACTGGTGGCGGTGACAGAGACCGAGGCCTGGGCCGCTGAGGCGGGCGAGCTGTCCTCGGGATTCACGAAACCCGGCAGAACGAAGTAGCGGGTGTGAATCAGTGCGTGCAGGTTATTGAGATCCTGCTGGAGGTCGTCGATCGCTTCATGCAATCCGTTGGCAATCAGCGCGTCGATCTTGGTGTAGCTCCAGCGAGCGAGGGTGAGGCCCACGAGGCATTCGAGTTCAGCGGGTGCCCCTGGAAGCGAACGGCCTCCCACCACCTGAAGGGTGTCGTGGATGCGCTCGAGGCAGTAGCGCACGGAGCGTGGGAACACGGGATCCAGCAGCAGGAACGCCGCCACCGCTTTCGGTGAGATCACCCCCAGTTCGGACTGACGGAACATCTGATACGCCCCGGCGCTGCGCAGCAGGGAGATCCACTGCAGTTCATCCAGCACGCCCCCCACTTCCTCCGGGCTGGGCAGCAGCAGGAAGTACTTCACATCGAGGATGCGCGTGGCTTTGTCGGCCCGCTCGATCAAACGGCCCAGCCGGCCGAAGTGCCAGGAGAGGTCACGGCTGAGGGTGGCGTCGGTGATCCCGTAAAACAGCTGGCAGCCCCGGCGGATCTCCCGCAACTGCTCCTGCGGCGGTTGATCCCAGAACCCTTCGTTTTCCAGCAGGGTCAAGTAGAGCCCGTTGATCTGCTCCCACATTTCTGTGGTGATCACATCGCGGATCTGGCGGGCGTTCTCCCGGGCCAGAGCGATGCAGTTCACGATGCTGCTGGGGTTGCCCTCAGCGCGCACCAGAAACTCCACCACCTGCTCGGGGCCTCCCCCGGGGTACAGCGCATCAAAGAGGTCGCGATCTCCGCTGGCATCGATCAGGGGTTGCCAGGGTTCAGCGCTGCCGGGCGGACAGTCGAGAGCCATCGCTTCGCTGACCTCGACGAAGCGGGAGATGTTCTCAGCCCGCTCCACATAGCGGTTGATCCAATACAGGGAATCAGCGACGCGGCTCAGCATGGGGCTTCCTCCACGATCCAGGTGTCCTTGCAGCCGCCCCCCTGGGAGGAGTTCACCACCAGGGAGCCACGCTTCAGGGCAACGCGGGTGAGACCACCCGGCGTCACCCAGGCCTGCTTGCCCCGCAGCACATAGGGCCTCAGATCCACGTGGCAGGGATAGAGCTCACCCTCGCTCAGTGAGGGCACGGTGGACAGCTCCAGGGTGGGTTGGGCGATGTAATTGCGCGGGTTGGCGCGGATCTTGTCGGCGAACTCGAGGATCTCCGCCTGGCTGGCGTGGGGGCCGATCAGCATCCCGTAGCCCCCAGCTTCCGACACCGCTTTCACCACCAATTCGTTGAGGTGGGCCAGCACGTAGGCCTGATCATCGGGCCGTGCACAGAGATAGGTGGGCACGTTCTCGATGATCGGTTCTTCGCCGAGGTAGTAGCGCACCATCTCAGGCACGTAGGCATAAATCAGCTTGTCGTCGGCGATGCCCGTGCCCGGTGCGTTGGCGATGGCCACACGCCCCTTGGCATACACATCCATCAGTCCGCGTACCCCCAGCATCGAGTCGCTGCGGAACACGGCTGGATCAAGGAAGTCATCGTCGATGCGCCGATAGATCACGTCCACCGGTTCCAGCCCGCTGGTGGTGCGCATCCACACCCGACCGTCTTCACAGGCGAGGTCCCTCCCCTCCACCAGGGCAATGCCCATCTGCTGCGCCAGGTAGCTGTGCTCGAAGTAGGCGCTGTTGAACACTCCGGGCGTCAGCAGAACCACCCTGGGAGATTCCGTCCAGGGGGCGAGATCCCGCAGGGTTTGCAGCAACTGGGAGGGGTAGCTGTCGATCGGCTGCACCGTGCGCCCGCTGAACAGGCTGGGGAACATCCGTTTCATCACCCGCCGGTTCTCGAGGAAGTAGGCCACCCCAGAAGGGCAACGCAGGTTGTCCTCCAGCACGCGCCAGGTGCCCAGACCATCACGCACCAGATCCAGACCGGAGATCTGACACCACTTCCCCAGGGGGGGGCGGAAGCCCTGCAGCTGCGGGCGCCAACCCTGGGAGCTCTCCACGTCTTCCCGCGGGATCACCCCATCGCGAAGAATCGCTTGATCCCCATAGATATCAGCCAGGAAGAGATCGATGGCCTCCAGCCTTTGGGCGAGGCCTTTCTCCAATTCCTGCCATTCGCCACTGCTGATCAGCCTCGGCAGAGGGTCAAACGGAAGAATGCGCTCGCCGACGCGGCCGCCGGAGTCATTCAGCCGGAACGTGGCGCCCAGCCGCTTGAGCAGCATCCCGGCCGCGGCGTGATTGCGATTGAGTTGATCGAGGCCCAGGGCGCCCAGCGACGACAGCAGGGGTTTCAGAGCAGAACGGGGTTCTTCTCCGGCGCTGAAATATTCGTCGTAGCCCTTCTTTGGCCGGTAATCGGTAAACATCGCCAGCTCTGCGGTGGCGTGATCATGCAGAGCTGTTGTGCCCCTCCAGGTGCCTGTTGCTACGAAAGTGAGGCTTGCTGGTGGAGCGCTCTTGGATGGCTGAGTTCCCCACGTCGGAGCTCTGGGATGAGCGGGGACAGCCCCTCAATCGCCGTCGGGATCAGCGAATGAAGGTGGGCAGCGTGCTGCCGCTCCGGCCCGCCACGCTGCGCTGGGTCGAGCCCCTGGGGGATCAGCAGATGGTGGGTGTGCAGTTTGAGCAGCCCCTATCGCAACTTCCCCCCCTGGTGCCGACCGGCCCCAAGCCCTGACGAACACGGTTGCGCCCCGCACAATGCGGACATGCTGTGGATCTGGATCGGGGCGCTGGATCAGGGCCTGGCCTATGCGGGCCTGGCCCTTGGGATCTATCTGACCCTGCGCATCCTGCGGTTTGCCGACATCACGGTGGATGGCTCCTTTGCCCTTGGGGGCGGAGCCGCCGCGGTGCTGCTCAGCGCGCAGGTGCCCGCGCCCCTGGCTCTGCTCACCGCCGTCGTGCTCGGGGCGCTGGCGGGGATGGTGACCGGGTTGATTCACACCCGTTTGGGGGTGAATGACCTATTTGCCGGCATCCTCACCACCACCGCTCTGTATTCGATCACCCTGCGGCTGATGGGCCGCTCCAACATCCCCTTAACGGAGACGCCGCAGGGTTTGGCCCAGCTGCCCAGCCTGGGGCTCGGCAGTGATGGCTCCTGGCTGCTGGCCCTGCTGTTGATCGTGTTGGGGCTGATCGCTGCGCTCACCCTGCTGCTGGCCACGGATTTCGGCGTGGCGCTGCGGGCTATTGGGAATAACCCCCTGATGGCACGGGCCAATGGGATCAGCACCCGCCTGGGGCTGACCTTCGGCATCGCCCTCGGCAATGCCCTGGTGGCTCTGGCCGGGGCGCTGGTGGCGATGTATCAGGGCTTTGCCGACGTGACCATGGGCATCGGCTCCCTCATCCTCGGTCTGGGGGCGGTGATCGTGGGTGAGTCGTTGCTGCGTCCGCGCACGATCCCCCAGGCCCTGGTGGCAGTGGTGCTGGGGTCTGTGGTGTTCCGCTTGATGATCGCCGTGGCTCTGCAGCTGGGCATGGATCCGGTCGATCTGAAGTTGGCGACCGCCCTGCTATTGCTGGCGGCCCTGGGCCTCGGTCGGCTGCGGATCCCTGGATTGGCCTCCGGGAGCGAGCGGCGATGAGTCTGGAGATCCGCGATCTGCAGTGGGGCTACCCCGAGCCTGGTGGGGGTTGGAAGCAGCTGTTCAACGGGTTCAACCTCACCTGCACCACTGGATCCTTTGTTGTGGTGATCGGCAGCAACGGCTCCGGAAAGTCGACGTTGCTCAACCTGATCGCGGGCAACCTGCCGGCGATCTCCGGCTCGGTGCGTCTCGAGGACCGGGAGCTGATGGGCCTCTCCGATCACCGGCGAGCCTCCCGCATCGCGCGGGTGATGCAGAACCCGCTGGATGGCACGGCGCCGGACCTCACCATGGCGGAGAACCTGCGGCTTGCGGAGTGCCGCCGCCGTCCTGGGCTGCGCTGGTCGGGTCTGCTGGGACTGCACCCGGATGACCGCGATCGCCGCCGCTATCGGGAGCTTCTTGAGGAGCTGGATCTGCCCTTCCAGGATCGCCTCGATACCCCGGTGGGTCAGTTCTCCGGCGGACAGCGCCAGACCATCTCCCTGGTGATGGCGAGCCTGGGGGAGCCACGTTTGCTCCTGCTCGATGAGCACACCGCCGCCCTTGACCCCCGGGCTGAAGCCAAGGTGATGGCCCTCACCGATCGCTTGGTGAGCCGACTGCAGACCACCGCTCTGATGGTGACCCACAGCCTCACGCAGGCCCTGCATCACGGCGATCGTCTGTTGATGCTGCACGACGGTGCTCTGATCGGCGATTGGAGCGCGCAGGAGCGCGAGCGCTTCAGCCCCGATGACTTACGCGGTTTTTATGGCAACGTCGGAGTCGATGCACGTCCGGAGAGCGGTGAATGACGATGCGACGCCGCGACGTTCTTGCCCTGGGTAGTGCGGGCTTGAGCAGTGCTCTCCTGCTGGCGGCCTGTGGACGCTGGGGTGGATCCTCCAGCCGCAAAGGCCCCCTGATCGGGATGTTGCAGATGGTGGATGCCCCACCCCCAAACTTGACCCGCGAGGGCTTTGAGCAGGCCTTGGCCGCGGCGGGTTATCGCGATGGCGAGACGGTGACCTTCCTACGCAAGGACGCTGCGGCGGAACTGCCCAACACCACCTTGGTGATGAAGCAGTTCCTCAGCGATGGGGTCGACATGGTGGTGGCCATCGGCACACCCCCCCTGCAGGCCGCCATGAAGGTGATGCCTGTCTCCGTTCCGGTGGTGTTCTGTTACTGCTCCAACCCCTGGGGGGCCGGCGCGGGCACCCCGCCTGGTGGCGTGGGACAGCACCGCCCCAACGTGGTGGGCACCGTGGGCACCAATCCCGTGGGCAAGGAGCTGGATCTGGCCCAGGAGATCAACCCGGCGATCAAAACGGTGGGTTTCATCTTCAATCCCGGGGAGCCCAACTCCGATTACGAGGCCAAGATCCTGCGCCGTGAGGCCGCCCAGCGCGGTCTGCAGCTGCTGGAGCAGTCGGTGGCTAACTCCGGGGAGGTCTTGCAGGCCGCCAAAACGCTCGCGGCCAAACAGGTGGAGGCTTTCGTGAAGATCGGCGATTACGCCACGATCCAGGCCTTCTCCTCGATCTGTCGGGTCGGTCTGGAACACCGCATTCCCGTGTATTCGGTGGATCCCCCCGACATTGAGTTGCCCGGGTGCCTCGCGGTGATCGGTTGGAACTATCAAGACGACGGCATGGCCGCTGGTGCTTTGGCGGTGCGTGTCTTGAAGGGTGAATCACCCGCGGCGATGGCCTTTGAACCGCTGAAAAAGACCGACCTGCTGCTCAGTCAGGGCACGGCCAAGGCAATCGGGGTGACCCTGCCGGAACCCTTGCTGAAGCGCGCCAATCAGGTGTTCCGTTAAGTGCTCACCTGGGCGTGGGGAGAGACCTGCTCCAGGCGAGAGGCCACCGCGAACGGAAAGATCACCAGGGCAAAGCTCCCCACCAGCAGCAATTGGCTGATCTCACCACCGGGGATCCAGCGTCCGGGGCCGCTCAGCTCGCCGAGGGCGAGCAGGCCCAGCAGGTAGACGAACCACCAGCGCCCATGGGGGGCATCCAGCTCGCGTCCCCGTCGCCGTTGCAGCAGTTCAAAGGCCAGCGCGGGCAGCAGCACCAAGGGAACGGCTCCTTCCAAGGCGGCGCGACCGCACCAGATCACCGCCCAGCTGGCCGCCATGAATGTGATCGGGCAGAGCACGGAGGCCCACGGCAGTGCAAAGGCGCGGGGGGTGTGGGGCAGTTGCTGGCGCAGGGCCATCAGGCTGACGGGACCCACCGCCAGGGCCATCACCAACGTGGCGGTCAGAAAGCTCACGACCTGCTGCCAGCTGGGGCCGGCCATCAGCATCACCACCCCGAGCACCAGGCTCCAGAGCAGGGCCGTGCTCGGCACCGACTGACGATTGAGCTGCCCCATCCCCGCAGGCAGCATCTGCAAGCGGCCCATCATCCAGCCCACCCGCGCCGAGACGCCGAGGTAGGTCATGGCGGTGGCCCCGGGGGAGATCACGGCGTCGCTGAGCAGCAGCCCCACCACCCAGGTCAACCCCATCCCCATCGCAATCGCGGCCAAGGGGCCGCCGTGGGCTGCCAGGTGCAGCTGCCCCCAGCCCTGGCTGAGGCTGGTGCTGGGCACGGCCACCAGAAACGAGAGCTGCAAGAGCAGATAGATCGCTAGGGACACTCCCAGGCCCATCCCCATCGCCAGGGGCACGTTGCGTTGGGGATTGCGGGCTTCCCCGGCCAGGTCCATCGCCGTTCGAAAGCCCAGCAGGCTGAACAGGATTCCCCCGCTGCCGATCGCCTCCAGCACTCCAGTGAGGGGGATCTCGGCTGGGGCAACCCGCAGGTTGCCCCACTGCCCTGCCGTGACCATCAGGGTGATCGAGATCAGCAGGGGCACCAGCAGCTTCCAGCTGGTGAGGCAGTCGATCCAGCGGGCCAGCCAGCGCACGCCCGCCAGATTGATCCAGGTCATCAGCACCAGCAGCAGGCTCGCTACCGCCAGGCCCGCCAGGCTCAGCACCTGGCCTTGCCCCGCATCGGTCGTGAGCCAGGGGAGATCGCTGGCCAGGTAGTCGATCATCGCCAGCACCTCGATCGTGGGCAGGGCGAGGTAGGCGATCCAGGCGCACCAGCCGCCGATGAAGCCAGCAAGGCGGCCGTGGCTCAGCAGAGGAATTTGGGCCAGGGCTCCGGAGCTGGGCACCAGGGCCCCCAGTTCTGCAAAAACCAGAGCCAGGCCAAAGGCCATCACGCCCCCTGCCACCCAGGCCAGCAGGCTGGCGGGCCCGGCGCTACGGGCGGCATAGAAGGGGGCGAATAGCCAGCCGGAGCCGATCGTGCTGGTGACCACGGCCAGGGTCAGGCTGCGCAGGCCAAGGCTGCGCCGCAAGCCTGGAGTTGCCGGATCCATCGGGCCGCTGCGCAGGGTGCCTCACTTCCCATCCTGGGCAGCTCTAGCTAAAGCGGGATGGTCAACCTGTTTTTTCATGGTGCGTCTGCTTCAAGGGGGCATGGGCCTGCTCATCGGTGCTGCTTCCCTCATCGCGGCTTCTCCTGTGAACGCCGCCTGCCAATTCCTGGCGCCCGTGGGTGGTGATGGGGTGACCAACATCGTCACCAAAACGATCAGTCCCGGTAATCCGCTGCCCTTCAGCCGGCCGAACTGGAACACCGACTTTTTTGTGACCCAGCCCTACAGCTCCTACAAGCTGTTCTTTACGGCGAACTCCTCAGTCAGTGCCACCTATCCGATCCAGGGCTATCTCAAGTTCACCGATGGATCCAACCTGCAGGTGATCAACGATTCCTATGCCCCCCAGACCGGTACCGGTCGGCAGTGGGTTGTGCAGTCGGTGCCCGGTAAAACCGTGAGTCAGGTGAATTTCAAGGTGGGCGCCACCGCCGACCAGGCGGCCACCGGTTTCACCTATCGCATCTCGGTGCAGGGCTGCAACTAAAGCAGGCTGCGCCAGAGCGCTTCAGGCTCAGGCCAAGCCTTCAGTGCTGCTCCATCAACGGACAGCACGGGCCGGCAGCTGAGGCTGTTGATCAGCAGCCACTGGTCTCCGGGTTCCGGCTCGGGGGCCAGCTGCTGCTCGCGCGCTAGGCCGCGAACGAGGAGTTGAGCGCGCATCACCCCGGGCAGGCAGCCACTGCTCAGCGGCGGCGTGAGCCATTGGCCGCGGCGGTGCACCAGCAGATTGGCGACACTGCCGCAACAGAGCTCGCCGCTGGTGCTCAGCAGAAGGGCGTCATCGGCGCCCCCGAGCCGGGCTTCGCGGCGCGCCTGGATCGCTTGTCCGTAGGCGAAGGTCTTGCATCGACTCAGCTGGCTGGAGGCGTTGCGCCGCTCATGGCGACTGATGAGTGTGCTGATGCTGCCGAACTGCGGTTCGCCGGAGTTGAGTTGCAACCAGAAGCGCTCTTGCCCCGCGCTGATCGGGCGATCGATACCGCGACCTGTGCTGTCACCACAGCTCCAGTTGAGTCGCAGGTTGCCGTTGCCGCTGGGCCAGGCTGACTGCTTCAGGCCGGCCTCGATCAGGGGCAACACTGTGTTTTGCGTGGGCGGCGCTCCCATGCCCAGCAGATCGGCTCCGAGGCGCCAGCGCTCCAGGTGTGGCTCCAGCAGCTGTGGCACCCCCTTCAGGATCAGGATCGTCTCGAACAACCCGTCGGCCAGCAGCAAGCCGCGGTCATGCACAGGGAGCTGCAGCTGCTGCGGGCTCCCCCATTGCCCATCGATCCAGGCCAGCTGTGCTGCACTCATTCCAGGGCCTCCAGCAGGGGGTTCAGCTTCCAGCCCAGTTCGCGGGCTTCCGCTTCAGGATCGGAGTCGGCCACGATGCCGCAGCCCGCATGGGCCCGCAGCTGGGCACCCCGCTGCACCACCGTGCGAATGAGGATGCTGCTGTCGAAGCTGCCATCCCAGTCCAGGCGCAGCAGGGAGCCGCAGTAGGGCCCCCGTGCCACGGGCTCCAGTTCGAACAGCCGCTGGCAAGCCCTCAGCTTCGGGGCTCCGGTGATCGAGCCTCCCGGCCAGCAGGCTTCCAGCAGATCCACCCAGGAGAGGGTCGCCTTGAGTTTGCCGGTCACCACGGAGGTGAGGTGATGCACGCGGGCAAAGCTCTCGAGACCCACCAGTTGCGGCACCGAGATCGAACCGCTCTCGCAGACCCGGCCCAGATCGTTGCGCAGCAGGTCGACGATCATCACGTTTTCTGCCCGATCCTTCACGCTGCAGACCAGCTCAGCGGCCTGGCGAGCATCCAGCTCGGGACTGTTCGCCCTGGGTCTGGTTCCTTTGATCGGGCGGGTTTCCACCAGACCGTCGGCGCTCACCTGGAGGAAGCGCTCCGGAGAAGTGGAGATCACAGCTTCCCCAGTGGCCTTCTTCCCAGCGACCACCAATCCGGCAAAGGGGGCGGGACAGTGCTGCCTCAGGCGTTGAAACAGCGTGAGGGGATCGGCGCGCTGTCCCAGTTCGGTGCTGCAGCAGGCGGTGAGGTTCGCCTGAAAGATGTCTCCCGCCGCGATCCACTCGCGAATGCGCTCCACCCCTGCGGCGTAGTCCTCCCGGCTGGTGTGCCAGTGCCATTGGGAGCGAGGGATTCCTTCCAGCGGGGTGGCGCTGGGCTCCGCTGAGGCGTGGAACCAGCCTGAGACCGCTCGCAGGCGAGCGCGGTCGTGCCCTTCGAGCCAGAGCTGACGCTCCACCAGATCGAAACGGAACAGGGGGTCATGGCGGGCGATCCAGAGCTGGGCGAGGTCATCGCTGTGCCAGGGGTTGCCGGGTTCCACCCAGCTGGCGGCTTCGTAGCTCAGCCAGCCACACCAGTGACCGGGGCCCAACTGGCGCAGCTGATCAAAGGGATTGCGATCGCCGCGGCAGCAGATCTGCTCGAGCGGATCGGCGGCCAGGGTGACCCAACGGCCGAGGGAGCTGCCATCACCATCAAGCCAGATCAGACCATCGCTGCCCCATCTCTGCTGGAGTTGTTGGGCCAGCAGAACCGGCTCGCGCCAGGGCAGAGGCAGGCGGGTGGGCTGCATCAGGCCGTGGCCAGATCGGCCCGGCCGGCTTCCCGCAGGGCGGCATCGCGGATGCGGCAGCTGTCGCAGACTCCGCAGGGCTGCTCGCCGCCGCTGTAACAGCTCCAGGTGTCGGCGATGGGGACGCCGAGCCGCAGGGCTTCCTGCACGATGCGTGTTTTGCTCCAGCTCACCAGCGGTGCCCAGAGCTGGGTGCCATGCCCTTCGCGCCCCGCCTTGCTGGCCAGGTCGGCCAGTTGTTGAAAGGCCCCCAGGTAGTCAGGGCGGCAGTCGGGATAACCGGAGTAGTCCACCGCGTTGACCCCCAGCACCAGACGCTCGGCGCCTCGGGCCTCGGCCAGGCTGAGGCCGATGGCGATGAACACGGTGTTGCGCCCCGGCACATAGGTGGAGGGGATCACCCCCTCCTGAACGCCTTCGCTGGGCACGGCCATCCGCTCATCAGTGAGGGCTGAGCCGCCCCAGGCCGCCAGGTTCACGGCGATGGTCTGGTGCTCGGCCAGTTGCAGGGCCTCCGCCACGGCGGCGGCGGCCTTCAGTTCGCGGCGATGCCGTTGCCCGTAGTCAAACGACAGTCCGATCACGCGGTAGCCCGCTTCCTGGGCCATGGCAGCGGCGGTGGCGGAATCCAGTCCGCCGGAGAGCAGGGCGATGGCTGTGGGCAAGGCAGAGGATTCGGGCTCCAGCTCCATGATGCCCAGTGGCTTCAGCGCACCCCGAGCCACTTGTGGGTTTGCAGGCTCAGGCGCCACTCGGGATGGCTGCGCACGTAGTCAATGGCCAGTTGCTGGCCGGCCGCGCTCTGCCAGCCGGGTTGGAGGAGCAGAACCGGAGGCGGCTGATCCGGCGCTCGCTGGGCAGACGCTTGATCAGCTTGTGCTTCTGCGAACGCCAGATCGCTGGCTTGATGCACCACCAGTTTCAGCTCCTGGCAGGCACTGAGGGCCTGAGCCGTCGGCGGGCGATGGGGCTTCGGCGAGAGGGTGATCCACTCGAATGTTCCGCTTAGCGCGTTCACGCCACTGGTCTCCAGATGCAGGGGCAGACCCACGGGGCGCAACGCAGTGCAGAGGGCATCAAGGTTGTGCTCGAGCGGTTCACCGCCCGTGATCACCACGAAGGCGGCGCCCTCTGCGGCCGCCGCTTCGGCCTCGGCAGCCAGGTCCTTCAGCGTGCGCTGGGGGTGCACCTCCTGCGGCCAGGAGTGCTTGGTGTCGCACCAGCTGCAGCCCACCTGGCAGCCCCCCAGGCGAATGAACAGGGCGCTGCGGCCGGCATGCATCCCTTCGCCCTGAAGGGAGTGGAAGGTTTCCACAACCGGCAGGGTGCAGGAGCCTGCTGGCTCCTGGATGCTCATGCCGAACGGCTCAGGCTCTGCCCGATCGCTTCGCTGGGGCTGGAGGGAAGACGCTGTTGTGCGGCTTCGATCAGACCGCGGAACAGGGGGTGGGGCCGGCCAGGGCGGGAGAGGAATTCGGGGTGGTATTGGCAGGCGGTGAAGAAGGGGTGGTTCTTCAGCTCGATCAACTCCACCAGGCGGCCATCGGGGGAGGTGCCGCTGATCTCGTAGCCCGATTCCAGGAAGAGGTTGCGGTAGGCGTTGTTGAACTCATAGCGATGGCGGTGGCGCTCGTAGACCACCTCATCGGCGTAGAGCCGGTGGGCGAGGGTGCCCGGGGCGACGCGGCAGGGATAGACCCCCAGGCGCATCGTGCCGCCGAGATCCACCACGTCTTGCTGTTCGGGCAGCAGGTGAATCACCGGATGGGCTGTGTCGGCATCGAGCTCGGCGCTGGTGGCGCCGGTGAGGCCGGCTTGGTTGCGGGCCCACTCGATCACAGCGCATTGCATGCCCAGGCACAGGCCCAGGAAGGGCACCCGCTGCTCACGGGCCCAGCGGATCGCGGCCACCTTGCCATCCACGCCCCGGTTGCCAAAGCCGCCGGGCACCACCACCGCATCCATGCCCCGCAGCAGCGCATCGGCCCCCTGTTCCTCGATCTGCTCCGCACAGATCCAGTGCAGATCCAGGCCGGCGCCGAGGTCGATGCAGGCGTGGCGCAGGGCCTCCACCACTGAGAGGTAGGCGTCGTTGAGCTGCACGTATTTGCCCACCAGAGCCACCTTCACGGCGGCACCGGGGTTGCGCAGCTTCGCCACCATTTCGGCCCAAAGGGCCATGTCGCTGTCGTGATCGGTCAAGCCCAGCAGGTCGAGCACTTCGCGGCAGAGGCCTTCCTGCTCGAGCGTGATCGGCACGGCATAGATGCTGTCGGCATCAAGGGCCGGGATCACCGCCCGCTTGGGCACGCCGCAGAAACCGCCGATCTTCGCCTTGAGCTCCTCGGAGATCGGCCTGTCGCTGCGACACACCAGCACATCGGGCTGGATGCCGATCGAGCGAAGCTCCTTGACCGAGTGCTGGGTGGGCTTGGTTTTGAGCTCCCCGGAGGTGCCGATGAAGGGCAGCAGGGTCACGTGCACGTAGGCCGTGTCGTTGCGGCCCACGTCGCCCCGGAATTCACGGATCGCTTCGAGGAACGGCAGCGATTCGATGTCGCCCACGGTGCCGCCGATCTCGGTGATCACCACATCGGCACCGCTGTTGGCGGCCACACGGTGAATGCGTTCGCGGATCTCCCCGGTGATGTGGGGGATCACCTGCACGGTGCCGCCGTTGTAATCACCACGGCGCTCTTTATTGATGACCGACTGATAGATCGAGCCGGTGGTCACGCTGTTCAGGCGTGACATCGCCGTGTCGGTGAAGCGCTCGTAGTGACCCAGGTCGAGGTCGGTTTCGGCCCCGTCTTCGGTGACGAACACCTCGCCGTGCTGGTACGGGCTCATCGTGCCCGGGTCCACATTTAGATATGGATCGAGCTTGAGGATCGAAACGCTATAGCCACGGCTCTTGAGCAGGCGCCCCAAGCTGGCGGCCACGATCCCTTTGCCGATGCTCGACACCACGCCACCGGTCACGAAGACGAATTTGGCCATGGCACCGCAAGCGACCCTTCAATTTACCGGCCGGTTCCAGCCCTGCTGAGCCGGGTTTGGCTTACTGATCCAGGAGGCTGCGCAGCATCCAGGCGGTCTTCTCGTGGATCTGCAGACGCTGGGTGAGTAGATCGGCGGTTGGTTGGTCGTTGGCCTCCTCCGCCAGGCTGAACACGCTGCGAATCGTGCGGGCCACGGCCTCATGCCCCTGCACCAACTCATGCACCATTTCGAGCGCCTTGGGAATGCCTTGGCTCTCAGGAATCGAGGAGAGCCCGCCGTAGGTGCTGCCTCCGAAGGGCGCGGGATGGCCGAGGGCGCGGATGCGCTCCGCGATCGCATCGAGCGCCGTCCAGAGCTCGGTGTACTGCTCCATGAACATCAGATGGAGCGTGTTGAACATCGGCCCGGTCACGTTCCAGTGGAAGCCGTGGGTCTTGGCGTAGAGCACGGTGCTGTCGGCCAGAACCCTGCCCAGCCCTGCGGCGATCTGGGCCCGTTGACCGTCGGGAATGCCGATGTCGATCGGAGGTGCGGAGATGGTCATGGCGTGGTGTCGGTGTCGATGTTGACGAGGTAGTCGTGCACGCGGCAGCGCCGCTGAGGTTGGCGCAGCTTCAGCAGGGCGCGGGTTTCGATCTGCCGCACCCGCTCCCTGGACAGGTGCAGGTCTTCGCCGATCTGAGAGAGGGTCTGGGGGGTGTCGTCGTCCAGGCCGAATCGCAAGCGGATCACTTCGGCTTCCCGGCTGGTGAGCTCCTCGAGCAGAGCTTCGAGGTCGTCATGCAGCTGGGCTCGGGTGAGGGCCTGCTCCGGGGTGGCGTGGGCATCTTCCAGTAGATCCCCCAGTTCCGTGTCCTGATCGCGGCCCACGCGGGTGTCCAAAGAAACCGAGCGCGGCACCCGCATCAGGGTGAGACGGATCACCTCTTCGCTGAGCCCCAGCTCCCGCGACAGATCGGCCACGGAGGCCAGGCGGCCATGTTCTGTGGCGATTTGGCGCTGGGCCTTTTTGATGCGGTTGAGCTTCTCGGTCACGTGCACCGGCAGCCGGATCGTGCGGCTCTGGGTGGCGATGGCGCGGGTGATGCCCTGGCGAATCCACCAGTAGGCGTAGGTGCTGAAGCGGAAGCCGCGGGTGGGGTCATATTTCTCGACCGCCCTCTCCAGGCCAAGGGTGCCCTCCTGCACCAGATCGAGCAGCTCCATGCCCCGCTGCTGGTATTTCTTGGCGACCGCCACCACCAGGCGCAGGTTGGCCTGGATCATCCGGTCGCGGGCGCGGCGGCCCTGATGCAGCGCTTGCTTCAGTTCTGCGATGCCAAGACCTGAGCGCTCCGCCCAGGCCTCATGGCCCAGGCGCATGGCCTCCCGCAGCTCCTGGATCGGGCGCTGGCTGTGTTCGGCCCAGAGCTGCTGGCTCGGCCAATGGCCCAGGTGAGAGGCCAGCTGCTGGCGGTTGAGCTCCAGATCCACCAGTTGCTGCAGATCAGGGGAGTGCTGCGCCAGGCGACACCGCTCCTGCAGGAGGGCTTCCCGGCGCTGCACCAGGCGCGCCAGGGTGAGCTCCTCCTCATGGCTGAGCAGATCAACGCGGCCGATGTCCTGCAGGTAGAGGCGCACCAGGTCACTGCTGCTGCGCCGGCTGCCAGAGCTGGAGGCTGGACGGGGAGGACCCTTGGCCATAGGCCGATGGCAGATGCCACCATCCACCATCAGGTCTCAGGCGAGACTCAGGCCAAAACCAAGGGTTTCTGTTCGGGTTCTGGGCTTCGGCCGGTTACTCCTCTTCCTCGACCCAGGTGCTGGCCACGTGCAGCTCCTCGAGTTGTTTGTCGGCTACACCGCCGGGTGCGCCGGTCATCAGGCAGCGGGCCTGCTGGGTCTTGGGGAAGGCGATGGTGTCGCGGATCGATTCCTCGCCCGCCAGCAGCATCACCATCCGGTCGATGCCGAAGGCCAGGCCGCCGTGGGGCGGGGCGCCCATGTCGAGCGCCTCCATCAGGAAGCCGAACTGCTGGTTGGCCTCTTCCAAGGGCAGACCCACGGTCTGGAGCACCTGGCGCTGCAGGGCTGAATCGTGGATGCGCAGGGATCCGCCGCCCAGCTCCAGGCCGTTGAGCACCAGGTCGTAGGCCTGGGCGCGGGCGCCGGGAAGGGTGTCAGCCCAGGCGGCGGGGTCGCTGCCGAGGTCTGTGGTGTTGGGAGCGCAGAAGGGGTGGTGCAGCGCCTCGTAGCGGTTCTCGTCGGCGTTGAACTCGAACATCGGGAAGTCCACCACCCAGAGGAAGTTCCAGCTGTCGTTCTCGCTGTCGGGCTTCACCATCCCGAGCTCGCGGGCCAGGTACTGGCGCACGCGATCGAGGGCTTTGTTCACTGTGGCGGTATCGCCGGCGCCGAACAGGATCAAGCTGCCTGGCTCCGCGCCGGTGCGGGCCAGCAGCTCAGCTTTCTTCTCTTCGGAGAGGTTGTCTTTGATGGCGCCGATCGTGTCGATCTCGCCGCCCTCGCGCACGCGGATGAAGGCCAGACC